>JAABUP010002518.1_pt1 | contig 35206 bp, 43 predicted proteins | sample 5559201 | NCBI WGS metagenome assembly JAABUP01 (sample SAMN10711887, study PRJNA513373) | rock metagenome | isolation source: Antarctica rocks | place: Antarctica
ACCTTCCCGAACCAGCGCTCGAACGCCGGTCCTGATCAGAACTGTTTGGACTTCGGATCATCCACGGGAAGGTGCGCCCGTTCACGTCACCTCGCCGAGGCCCATCCACAGGTTCTGATCATTGCTCACCAGCACGTGTTGGCTCGCACCACCTGGGACGTGGTGTTCGATGACGACCGGGACCATGTGGTCCTTCGGTCAACATTTGTTCTCAGACGCGAAAACCGATGGCAGATTGCGGTGTACCTCAACCACGGCTCGCTCCTCGAACTGCTGGGCCTTGCCTGACACTTGTTGAACGCACGGCCCGGTCTCCTGGCACCGCAGACGATCATGAAGCTCAGTGGTCGTGACGTCAGCAGGACTGCCGACCGACGTCATCGCTAGCACTACCGCTCGCTCAGCGGCATAGAGCGGATGCGTCCGAACTGGCACTGCCGAGCGCACAGGCGGCTGCCTAGGAGCAACCTTGATTGGCACCTGGCGGCGCGGCGCTCTGAGTTGCCTGTCATCCGCGCCATCGCGCCTGATTTGGGCAGGCTGACGCCAGCCCCGCCAGCTGTATGCTGACTCGTAGTGCGGCGGGGCGTCTTTGCGTCAGCGCTTGAGCGCGCGACCACCGAGCAGAGTCACGGTCGGGACCTGCACGGCCATGACCGCCTCTCCGCTACCGGTGGCGACGGCAACGACGACCGTTGCGACAAGGTTCGTGATCAGCGCAAGCCGCACGATGCTCTTGTCGCGAACGGGCGTGTTCATCGTCGTCGCGAGTCCTCTCTGTATCTGGAATGAATGCCGTCGCTTATCGAGCGGGGAGCGAACCTCCTTTCAGGGGCTTGTGTCTCGCGCTGCGATCGCGCGAGGGCATAGAGAAAGCCCGCGCTGACGGCGGGCTTTGGCTGGAAGAGTCTGCGGTTGAGGGAGCAGCTAGCTGGCTGGCTTTCGGCGTGTCCAGGCCGGGACAGGCTGGGGGAGCCTGCGTGCACGAACCGCCTTGATCACGTCTTCGAGGCGCAGTCGGACGGCTCGCGGCTTGGAGCTGTTGGCCGCCGTCAAGTACGCGCGATGCATCCAAACCGGATCGTCGCCGGGCTCACCTGTACGAGTCGTGCAGCTTCGCTGATCGTAATGATCGCGTCGTAGTGCTTGGGCCGGATGCGATCCGCGGCATTGCTCTTGGCGAAGTACCCCTCGCTGCGGGGCGGTTGCCCGGTCGCCCGTCGTCTGGCACCGATGAGGTCGTAAGCATCGAAGACCTCGTCGGTGTCGAAAGCGTTGGACGGTCCCTCCTGCGTACTCGGGCTGAGATATCCGCGAGCGACCCACTGGCGGACGGTGGCCTGTGTCACGCGGAAGAGATCCGCCACGTCGCGCGTCGTCAGCTCCGGCTCGCGTAGAGGATGCGCTGGACGATGAGCATGTTCCTCGCGACGCCGAACGGGTGCTGAACCGGCTTGTCTACGGCGGCCCCTCCGACGCGGAAGCAATCTTGCGGACGAGAATCAGAATGAGCAGATGAAGCAAGCCATGACGAACCCCCGTTGCGGGAGGCCGGGCTCTAGGCCCGCAGACCTAGGTTCGAGCCGCGTGCCTGCCGATCCAGCAGTGTGCGCAGTATCCGGTCAGTCAGCACGTCAATGACCTTCTGCGGAATCGCGTCGACCGTCGCCTGCTCAAGTTCCACCTCAACCTTGACCTTGACCGTGTGCTCGGAGTTGGCCATCAGGATGCCTCGAACGGGAAATGAGTGTCGCGCTCGGCCAGGTCGGGGAGCAGGTCGGCTCGAGAGTGGGTGTCCAGGTCGGGCTGACCACGACCGTGATCCGCAACTGCTTGCCGTTGGGCAGGGTCACGATCGTGATGGCTTCGGTGAGCGGCTGGGGCTCGGCGTCGGCCATTGGGCGCCTCCGGGCAGCGGAAAGCCCGGCCAAATGATCTGGCCGGGCTGGGCTTGGGCATGCGTCGCGTGCCGACGTTGGTACATTCGTACAGAATCGGCGGTCCTGTCCAGTGCGGCGGCGTCGGTGTGTCGCGGCTTCCAGGCTGAGCAGTTGGGCAATCGGCCAGAGCGATTCCCGGCCGGTGGTGCCCGCACGGTGGAGCAGCCGGCGTTTCGCCCAGCTATAGATCAACTCCGGGGTGAGCGTGGGGAGGTTGTGGTCCAGGTGTCACAGTTACCGATCGTCCCCACAGTGACGCGGTGCCGCACCGGAGGGCTCACCAGCTAACCGTAGATGACGTGGGCTAGCCGGTCCCAGCCGGACGCGGGGCAGCGGTGCCCCCCGCCTAGGTCGCAGCTCCGCTTGCATTCCTCCCGATGTCCGGCCGGGCAGACGCATACCGGATCCCGATCCGGGCGGTTGGCCATGCACCGGATCTCCGGCTCAGCGCCGCTCATCGGGTCGGCGGTCCTGCGGATCGGTGACGAACAGCGACAACACGCCGCACCAGCGCAAATCCGAGATCGCGTCGCCGTACTCGTCCCACTAGGTCGGATGCTGCATCGAGATAGGCCCGGGCCGGGCGTTCGACTCGGCCGCGGGATGCGCCGAGGCGGGGCCGGCGGCGGCGGCGCAGGGCTGCGCCGACGCCGGCGAACAGGAGGTTCGGGCAGATTCACTCCAAGCGCGTCGTTTCCGAAGCAACCCCCTTGGGCGCATCCCGAGTCGTGCCACGTACGTGCCATAAGTGGTAGCCATAATCGGTACCTGTCGGAGACCCTCGGTCAACTGCACTGGTCCAGTAGGGGCCTCTGACCTGGGCTTATACGCAGAATCGCCATCCAAGGCGAAGGTTTCGGTGGGTGGGCGATACTGGGTTCGAACCAGTGACCCCTCGCGTGTGAAGCGAGTGCTCTACCGCTGAGCTAATCGCCCCGGATTGGGGCTCCGAACCCTACCGCACCCCCCGCGCCGCCGAGATCAGGTCGACCGGCGTTTGATCAGATTAGATCGAGCTGCGGACGCCGAGAACGGCGTTGCCGGGGACCGACGGCAGTCGGCGCCCCATTTCATGGGTGACGCCGAACACGGCGGGCCGTTCGATCCCGGCCGGGAGGGTGGCGTGGACCACCGTCACGTTGCCGGCGGTGACGTCAAAGCCGCTGACCGCCACCATCGTCCCGGCGTTGTTCGCGGCCCAAAGCACATATATCGAGGACTTGGCGTCATTGCGGGCCAGATCGTGGGTGACGAGCCACAAATCCTTGCCGTCAACCACGGCGGCGCCGGTGGCCGCCCCTCCGGAAGCCAGCGTTACCGTGTATGCCCCGGCGTGGTCCAGGTGGGCCAACACCTGCCGTTCCGCAGCGAGCGCGCTCGTGGCGGCTTGCCGCCCGGAGGTTTCCTGCACCGCAAAGGTCCCGACCACCCCCAGCGCAATCACCGACGCTGCGGCCGCCGCGACAACGCCTGCGCGCCCGGAGAGCCGCGGACGGCGCTGTCGGCGCACCGTATCCAGCTGGGTAACGACACCAGTGTTGTCCTCCCCCGACCGCGGGGCGAGCAGCTCATCGTCGTTGGCGACGGTCCGCGGGTTGGCGGCAATGCCCGCCTGGATGGAGGCGAGCAGGCTCGCCGGTGGTTGGGCATCTTCGACACCGTAGGCCAGCGCCGATCCCACGTGGGACATCTCAGCCAGCAGTTGACTGCACGGAACGCAGCCGGGCAGGTGCTGAGCGAGCAACTGCTCGTCGGCCGGCTCCAATGCGTCCAGCGCCTGGCCCACGACGAGCTCGCTGTAGCGCTCGTGATCGTGCGCACCGCCGCTCACCGCTGACCCCCCTCATCCTCGTCCAAGGCGCTTTCCAGCGCTTCCCGCATCTTGCGCATTCCGGCCAGCATCCGTGTTTTCACGGTGCCGAGCGGAGTGCCGGTGAGGCCCGCGATTTCCCGCTGGGTGTAGCCGCCGTAATAGGCGAGGCCCAGGGCCTCGCGTTGAGCGGCAGGAAGCACGGCTAGGGCGGCGCGAACTCGCTCCCGGCGAAGGGTCGCCCATGCCTCGTCATCGGGACCTGGCGGGGGAACGCTGACGGCCTCGGCGGCATCCGCCGCGCTGCGTCGCTTACGCAGGTTTTCCTCGCGCCGCACCACATCTACCGCCTTGTGGTGGGTCATGGACAGTAGCCAGGTGGCGAATCCGCCTCGGTTGACGTCGTACCGGCCGGCATCCCTCCACAACGAGAGGAAGACCTCTTGGACAACGTCCTGCGCCAGCGTGAGATCGGTGAGGATGCGCCGGGCCAGCGAGAAGCAGGCCCGACCATACCGGTGGTAGAGCGCCTCCAGGGCTGAGCCATCGCCCTCGTTGACGAGCCGGATGAGGGCGACATCCTCGAGCGCGGTCCTACGACGCGCGACGTTGGCCGCGGGCGCACCGGTGGCGCTTGGCGGGCTAAGGACGGACCTCATGATGGGGTGTTCGTCCGCCGGCCCCCGACGGTTCATTGTCTGAGCGTAGCCGTTGGGGGTCCGCTCCTTCCGTCACCGATCCCTGCCCCGCGCGTTAAACCTAACAGTCGCGCGGACCGGGAGCGCTCCGAGCCGCGCCGCCGATAGATCTGCGCCCAGCCTCCGGAAGGCCCTCGCGATGAATGCCCGACCCACCTCGACTGTCTCCACCGAACTTGAGCTATCCCTGTTGGTGCCCGGCGGCCGCAGTCTGGCGGTTCCGGCCGAGGTCCAGTACGACAGTCGCGACCCTTACGCGGTACGAGTCGCGTTCCATACCGGAGTGGATCGAGCCGACCTCGACGGCTCCGGCGAGATCGTCGAATGGACATTCGCCCGCCAACTGCTCTCCGATGGGGTTGCCCGCCCAGTCGGCGAGGGCGATGTGCACGTGTGGCCCGCGCAGGAGGGCCAGGGCCCGGTGGTATGGCTGTCGCTGTCCTCCCCATCTGGCACCGCGCTGTTCGAGATGCCGCTGGCAGGACTTGTAAAGTTCCTCGGCCGCACCTACGCGGCCGTGCCGACCGGCTGCGAGAGTGAGTTCGTGGATCTAGACGCCGAGCTCGCGCTGTTGCTCTGGACCGGCGCTGCGGAGTAATCCGGGTGGATGTGCGGCACGAGTTTGGTGCCCCTCCGGGGCCGGGTTTATAGTCCTTCCCTGCCGGGTTACCGGTGTTGCGGAAGTGGCTCAGTGGTAGAGCATCACCTTGCCAAGGTGAGGGTCGCGGGTTCGAATCCCGTCTTCCGCTCGGAGCAATGAACTGCCCGCCGGGCAGCTCACGGTGGAGTGGCCGAGAGGCGAGGCAACGGCCTGCAAAGCCGTGTACACGGGTTCAAATCCCGTCTCCACCTCGCAGCACTAATCGCCAGCAGCACTACCCGCCAACGGACGCTTAGCTCAGCGGGAGAGCGCCTCCCTGACACGGAGGAGGTCACAGGTTCAATCCCTGTAGCGTCCACCATTATTTGGGTCATTGGTCCTTCGCGCCTTGCGGCTCGGTGGCGGAGGCCCAGTTCCTCCGCGACGTGCCGCCGCGCCCGACGACACGCGGTCCTACTGCTTCTGATGCCGAATGTGTGCCGGCTCGATCAGGAAGCTCACGCGCTGCTCGCCCGGCTGGTGGAATGGGTACGTGTCCTGGCCGAGGTACTTCTTGGCCAAACGATCGATGTGACCGTCGGCGCCCTCGGTCTGCGAGGCCGCGGTGCCACGGATCTCGACATACTCATATGGGTTCGACTCGTCGTAGATCAGCACCGTGACCCGCGGGTCGCGCGCGAGGTTCCTGGGCCATTTGCGGCTGGCCTCGCTGTTCACCGCCGGTCGGCCGGATTCGACGTTCACCCATGCAACAGTGCTGTGAATCGTGCCGTCCTCGTTCACGGTCGAAACTACCGCGTGGTTGGGTTTGTCCAGCAGGGTCTTGACCTCAGGGTCACCGATCGTAGCCACGGGCGCGCTCCTTAGTTGTGACAGCCGGGACGCCTATCTTCGGCTAGACGCTCGCGGTGCGCCCCAGCGCGGATGCGCTGAGGGCGCTGAAGTGGGATCAGTCGATCTTGCTCACCATCATGATGGTTTGTCGATCAGGTGCGCTCGCCGAGCTCGACCGCGTCGGCGGCCCCTTTTGGACCCTCGGCGGAAGCGAAACCGGCGCTGAGGGCCTCCATGTTCTGGAAGTGCAAATCCGCCTGACGGAGAAGCCGGGCGGCGTGCCAGCGGGCGTGCCCACTACCGTTGCGGTTTCCTGCCGGACGAGCCCCGGGATGGCAGCCACCAGCAGCATGTGGTGCGAGGCATAGTGCTGCTCCACCCCCGCAGGATCGGAGGGTGTGGTGTAGCTGACGGCTGGTTCAGGCCGCGCAGTCCCGGCAGATGATCTTCTTCGAGTCGGCCAACTGGCTGCGGTGGTGCACCAGGAAACAACTGGTGCAGGTGAACTCGTCCGCCTGCTTGGGGACGACTCGGATCGCGAGGTCCTCATCGCCCAGATCGCCGCCGGGGAGGTCGAGTTCGGCCTCGAACGGGTCGGCGTCGTCGCCAAGGTCGGCCGCCGACTCCGCCCGCCGGGCCTTGAGGGCCTCAAGGGACTGCTCGGTCTGCTCTTCATCGTTGGTACGTGGGGTGTCGTAGTCGGTGGCCACGGGGTGCTCCTGAAGGAAAGAAGTGCCTGAAATGTAACTGCTGCTCGTCGGGTACGGCGAAGGGGACTGACGGACTTACGTTCGCCGCGACCGGGCGGATGGCTCCGGCGGGTGCCGGATGATCTCACACGGGGCGAACGCCTGCTCCAACGCACGACCAGCGCTGGTTGTGCCCGCTACGGCCGGTCTGTTTCGGGAGCCCCTCAACGGAACTCCGTTCGCTCGGCTGTCGCGGTCAGCCGGTCCGCCGAAGCCAGCTGATCGGCGCACCGGACCCTCCCTGCCGTAGCGGCTCCAGTGCCTCATCCCATGCCGTCCCGAGGAGTCGCTCCAGGCCATGGACCAGGCGCCCGGCTCCCCCTGCATCATGGCTGGCCGCGAGCAGGCCCCGGAGTTGACCCTCGGCGACCACCACGTCCCCGTTCGCGGCCAGGCTGGCCCGGAACAGGCCCAGGTCGGGCGTGTAGGAGTACCGCTCGGCCTCCGCCGCCACGGTGGGGCCCTCGCTGATGTCGTAGCGAACCGGCCCCAGCGCCCGCAGCTTGGCGGCGAGGCGACCCGCCAGGCCGGCCGGTCCGGCCAGGTCAACGGCGGCGGTGAGGGCACCGGGGTCGGCCGGCTGCGCCGACCAGCGCAGCGAAACGGGGTGCTCGAGCTCGGCGGCGACCGCGAACTCCAGGTGCGGGCACAGTGGCGGCGGGCATGACAACACGGACAGCCGCGCGGGCACAGCTACGCCGCCGACGCTCGCACCGGCGGGGGTGACAGCCACGGAAACCTCCTACAGGACGAGGGGCGCCTTCCCCAGCGTTCTCGTCGCGCAGTCGGCCCGATCGGTCGACGCAAGTGTGACACAGCGGTCCCGCGCCGTCACGGCTTCGCGCTGAGCGCCGGGAGTGAACCGGCGGGCAACTCCTGCGACGTCTGAGTTCCTCGGCGCTAGCTTCGCCTGGTGCGCACCCTCCTCGACGCCCGGGACGTTCTGGACGTGGCCGCGCGAGCCGTCCCCGGGCATCCCTGGCCGCGGGTGTGCCTGGCGCTCCCCTTTGCCTTTGGCGGAGGTTGGGCTACCGAGGGCGCCGTGGCCTGGCGGGGCGGCCATCCCTGGGGGGCGGGCGCTCACGACATCCATGTTCTGGGGGCCGCCGAGGCGCTCGCGGCGCTGGTTGGGCACCTGGCCCGGCCCGGGGATTACCTGATCGCTGATCCTCACGTGCTTGCCGACGGGGGCTGGAGTGTGCCGGCGCGGCGCTGGTGGCTACGCGAGATCATGCCGGGCGCGACCCCGCACGGCGGCTCCCGGCAGCTGCCACACCAGGTGAAGTGGTTGGCCGAGCACGCGGCCGGGGAAGTGGCCGGCCTCCTGGACCAGGCCAATCCGGGTGCCGCCTTCCGGCCGGGCGATCCGGGCGCCGGGCGGTGGTGCGGCGTGCGGGCCGGCGGCCGCCTGGTCGCCGCGGCCTGCGAGACCTGGCCGGGAGCGGGGATCGCGCAGCTGTCCTCGCTGGCCGTGCACCCCAGCGAGCGTCGTCGAGGGCTCGGCGCCGCCGTTACCGCCTTCTTCGTCGACGAGGCATTCGCCTACGGGGCCCCCAGCGTGATCTTGGGGGTGGACCACGACAACCGCTCCGGCCGCCTGCTCTATGACCGGTTGGGTTTCTCGGCGTGGCCCATGGCCAGCATCGAGGCCAGCGGGAAATCGCTCCGTTAGGTTGCCTGCATGCGGGTGTTGCTAGGGAACCCCGGCGACGTGACGAGCGAGTTGGGGCTGCATGAGGCCTACCTGGCGCCGCGGCGGGACTGGGTGCGCGCAAACTTCGTGGCCAGCGCAGACGGCAGCGCCACCCTCGACGGCCGGGCCGGCGGCCTCGGCTCGGCCGCCGACCAGCAGTTGCTGCGGACCCTGCGGGCTCAGGCCGACGTGGTGCTCGTGGGGGCGGCCACCATCCGCGCTGAAGGCTACGGCCCGCTTCGCCACAGCAGCAGCCGCACTCAGCGTCGCCGGGATGCCGGGCTCGCGGACACCGCCCGGCTGGCCGTCGTGACCGGCTCGATGCAAATCGACGGGAGCGAATCGTGGATAGCCCAGGCGGCGGTGCCCCCGCTGCTGCTGACCACCAGCAGGGCCGAGCGGGCGATCAGCGGCACCGAGGTGATCGCCTGCGGCGAGCAGGCGGTGGACCTCACCGCCGCGTTGACCGCGCTCACCGACCGCGGCCTGCGCCATGTGCTGTGCGAGGGCGGCCCCACCCTGTTCGGGCAGGTCGCCGCCACCGGGCGCCTGGACGAGTTGTGCCTCACCCTCTCGCCGATCCTGGCCGGGCCAGGCGGGCCCCGCATCGTCGACGGCGCACCATGGACCCACGCGCGCCGGGGCCAGCTCAGCGCGCTGCTCGAGGACGAGGGCCTGCTTTTCGCCAGGTACGCCCTTCCCCGAAACTGACCCCCTCCCCACGGCTCGATGTCTCGCGGCGGACGGCTCAGCGCGGCGAGCCGAGTCCGGGGACTATGTCGTCGAGCCGGAAGGTGATCGGCTGCTCGAGCTGCTCGTAGGTGCATGAGCCGGGAATCCGGTCCGGGCGCCAGCGGTTGAACTGGGCGGTGTGCCGGAACCGCTCGCCTTCCATGTGTTCGTAACGAACCTCTACGACCCGCTCGGGACGCAGCGCGACGAAGGACAGGTCCTTGCCGGCGTTCCAGCGTGATCCCTCGCCCTTGCGGGGAGTCCGTTCGCCGGCCTCGTGCGCGGCCCAGTTCCAGGGATGGTCAGCGACGTCGGTCACGAGCGGCTGGAGCTCGGTGAACAGCTCACGCCGCCGGGCCATCGGGAAGGCGCCGATGACCCCGATCGAGTTCAGGACGCCGCCTGCGGTGTACAGGCCGAGCATCAGCGAGCCGACGGCGTCGGGGCCAGCTTTGTGGACGCGGTAGCCGGCGACCACGCAATCGGCCGTGCGCTCGTGTTTGATCTTGAACATGACCCGTTTGTCGGGCTGGTAGGTGCCGTCCAGCGGTTTGGCGACGACACCGTCCAGCCCGGCGCCCTCGAACTCGGTGAACCAGCGCGCGGCCAGCTCACGGTCTGTGGTGGCAGGGGTGAGGTGGATCGGCGCCCGCACGTGTGCGAGCGCGTGCTCGAGGGCGGCTCGGCGTGCGGTGAACGGCCGGCCGGTGTAGTCCTCGTCGCCGAGCGCCAGCAGGTCGAAGGCGATCAACGAGGCGGGGGTCGCCTTGCTGAGCATGTTGACCCGGGAGAGGGCGGGATGGATGCGCTGCTGCAACGCGTCGAAGTCCAGTCCGGTGTCGGTGGCGATCACGATCTCGCCGTCGATGACACACCGCTTCGGCAGCTCCGCCTTGACCGCGGCGACGAGTTCCGGGAAGTACCGGGTCATCGGCCGCTCGTTGCGGCTGCCGAACTCCACCTCGTCGCCGTCACGGAAAATGATGGAGCGGAATCCATCCCACTTCGGCTCGTATGAGGCGCCGGGCGGGATGGTCGGAACCGACTTGGTCAGCATCGGGGGCAACGGAGGCAGCACGGGAAGCCTCATCGGCTCATGGTTTCATCGCTGACCAACAGCTTCGCTTCGACCTTGGGGTCCAGACCAACCCCTTCTGGTACGAGTGTCTCCCGGTCACCGAGGCAGTCGCGGGCGCTGTCTGCGACCGGTCGAAAGCGCAGGCCGGTGGAGATCGCCGCCGACGCGTCGGCGGTACCGAGCAGGCGCTCGGCCGGCGTTGCCTCACCGGCCCACAGCGGGAGCGCGCGGCCATCGACACCGGCGGCCAGCAACTGCTCCTGCTCCACCCATCGAAGGTTCGTGCCCGCGGGTGCGACCGCCGCCGCGATGTCCTCCAGCAGCTCGCCGAAGCCGTAGGGGGGCGCCGGGTGGGCGGCGTGGAAGGTCCCGCCCCTGCGTTCCTCCAGCAGCCCAAGGGTCCAGGCCGCAAGGTCCCTTGCGTCCACCACCTGCACCGGAGCGTTAGCCGGGCCGGGCGCCAGCACCTCACCCCCCCCGGCGATCCGGCGCACCCACCAGGTGAACCGGCCGGTGTGATCGTGCGGCCCACGACGTAGGTGGGGCGCACGACCGTGAGGTTGCCGTAGGCCTCCCGCGCCGCCAGCTCGCAGAGCACCTTCAGCCCGCCGTAGGTGCTGGGATCCACCACCTCGGCGGCGGGGTCGCGGGGGGGGCCAGGTCAGCGGCGACGACTCGTCGTAGCCTGCGGCGGCTGGTGGGGCGTACACCGACACGGTGGAGACGAACAGGTGATGGCCCCCTGCGCCGTCCAGCGCCTCGGCGAGTGAGCGGACCTGGCGGGGAACGTAGGCGCTGACATCGACGGTCGCATCGAAGTGCCGCTCCATCAGCACGTTGAGCGGTCCGTCGCGGTCGGCGATCAGGTGCTCTGCCTCCGGAAAAAGATCCGGGTTGGACCGGCCGCGGTGCAGCAACGTGACCTCGTGGCCGGCTGCCAACGCGGCATGCACCAGATGCCGTCCGACGAACTTGGTCCCACCCACCGCCAGGATGCGCATGGCAGAGCATCCTGCTCCTCAACCGACGAGAGCTTGGTACACAAGAGAGCGCAGTTCAGTGCGGATCGGGTAGCTGGAGCTGGGCATCAGCTGGGTCAGGAAGATCACCGTCAGGTCCTCGATGGGGTCCACCCAAAATGCGGTGCTGGCCGCGCCGCCCCACCCGAACTCCCCCGGGGTCGCCAGCGAATGGGCGGCAGCAGGGTCGAGCAGCACTGAGAAGCCCAACCCGAAACCGGTTCCGGCGTAATCGGTCTCGGCGTGCAGGGGGCGGCCGAAGGCCGCCAGGTCGGTGCCCCCGGGAAGATGGTTACCGCGCATGGCCTGCACGGTTCGCGGGGCCAGCAGGCGGACTCCGTCGAGTTCGCCGCCGCGCAGCAGCATTTGGGTGAACCGGTGATAGTCAGCGAGGGTTGAGGCCAGGCCGCCCCCGCCGGACGCAGCGGCCGGAACCTGGGTGATCAAATCGCCCAGCGGGTCGTAACGCAGCAGGCTCCCGTCGGCCGGGTTCTTCACGTAGAGCGCGGCTAGCCGCTCGGCGTCGGTCGCCGTGAAGCCGGTGTCGACCATCCCGAGGGGACCGAGGATGTGCTCGGCAAAGAACACCGGCAGGGACTGGCCCGAGATCACCTCAACCAGGCGGCCAAGCACGTCGGTGGCGACGGAGTAGTTCCATTCCGCGCCGGGCTGGAACAGCAGGGGGAGGCCGGCCAGGGCATCGACTACGGTCGCAAGGTCCATTCCGGCCGGCGTGCCCCATTCGAAGCCGGCCTCCCGGTACATCTCGTCCACCACATGCATGTGGTGAAAGCCGTAGGTAAGCCCGGCGGTGTGGGTCAGCAAATGCCAGATCCGGACCGGCTCGGTGACCGGCACCGTGACGGGTTTCGCCGTCGGGCCGCCGGTGTAGACCCGGGCCCGCTCGAACGCGGTGATCCACTTGCTCACGGGGTCGGTGAGTTCGAGCAGGCCCTGCTCGATCAGCATCATCACCGCCACCGAGGTGACCGGCTTGGTCATCGAGTAGATCCGGACCACCGTGTCTGCCTGCATCGGCAGGCCGGCGGCGATGTCGCGGCGCCCGCAGGCGTACACGTGCGCCACCTTGCCGTCCCGGCTGACCAGCACGGAGGCGCCGGGCAGCCGGCCGTCCTCGACGTAGCGGGACAGGTGCGCGTCGATGCGCTGCAGGCGGGCCCGGTCGAAGCCCAGCTGCGCCGGGTCGCTGGCAACCAGGACCGGTTCGCTGCTCACCTGCGGGCCCGTGATGGGTGGTCGGCTCTGTTGCGGTCCCGGCTGGGCTGCACCCGCTTGGGCTCGCCGGGCATCTTCGGGGTGTCCACCACGAGTCCACTATGCCAACCGGCTCGTTAGGCGCATCTGACGTAAGCGAAAATGCCCGAGTTGCTAGGCGAGTTGGAGGCCAGAAATGTCCAGTGAGACTGAGCACGACGAACCGCGCACCCACGAGGAGATGCGGCGGCAGGAAGCCGTCACCGAGGCGGCATACCCGAAGGTCCACCCGCCGTGCCCGCCGTGGTGCTGCCTGCGCGCCGGCCACCGCTATGACAGCGTGGAATGGGACCTGGTGACGCACCTTCGCTATCACCAGCTGAACCCGGACGGGGACGACGCGAACCTCACGCAGGCCGAACGCAACCAGGGCGGCGTCGTGCGGCTGGACAGTCCGGCGATCTCGGTCTACGGCGACGAGGCAGCCGAGATCACGTCGGGCGATGCGCGCAAGCGGGCCGCGCTGCTGCTGAACCTGGCGGACAAGCTCGATGAGATCACCGGCGGAAAGGCGCCAGAGAATGCGCGTGGCGCCATCATGCGGGTGGTCACCACCTACAACACGGACGTCGTGGCCGCGGTGGTCCTGGCCCCCGAAGGCATGACGCTAATGGTCCGGGACGGCCTGATCCCGGACGGGCTCATCAAGATCCTGGACACGGAACTCAGCGAGGCCGGGAGCTACTACACCGTCCAACTCCACCACGAGCCGGTCGGCCAACGATGAGCAACCTCTCGGAAGCGGAGCGCGGGCTGGCACCCCGCCGATCGTGGCATTCGGCCAATTCCTGTCCGACCCGGCTGAGCCGCGGGTGCAGTTCTTCCTGCCGTACACCCCGGAATGCACGGGCGCGCTGCGCTCCGGTCACGGCTGGGCGGTCCCCCTCGTGGCGGTTCTTGAGGACATCGCACCCCGAGGACATCATCCAGGCCGCGAGGCGCGTAGGGGGCCGCTTCGGGCTCGCTGGCGTGTTGACCAGGGCGGCCCGTGACTGGACCCGGAGCGCCGCCTACCGCAGCCAGAACCCGCACAGACTGGCCGATGAGCAACTTGATGTGCCAAGGACCCCGAGGCGATGACCGACGAGCTGCCGATCGCCGAATCCACCGTGACCATGACCCTGCCGAACGGCAAGCGGTTGCGGATCGCCGTGGAGGTTATGTCGGATTTGGAGTGCCACTCCCGAGCCGAGCTGCTCCCCGAGCCGGTCGCCGACGGCGGCTAGGGGAACTTCTGGGTCAGTGTCACAGAAGTTCCGGGGGGAACGCTCTGCAGGGGGCACCGGAAACCGCCTGACCGAATCGCCCCTCATGCGCGGATATGCGCGTAGCTTCCCTCGGTATGAAGGTCGTGCTTACGGGTCTCGCGCTCGCGCTCGCGGGGTGCGGCAGTGGCGGCACGGCGAACACTGCTGCCCCTACATCGACCAGTGCGGCTGCCACGGCGCCAGTAGCCACTCCATCCCCGGCGAGCCCCACAGCCCACCCGCTTGCCTTCTACGCAGCGCAGTTCCTTCGGCTCACCGCCGCGAGTCATACCGCGCAAGACAAGCTGCGCGACCTTCTCGGGGCCTCCACGTTGCAGCAGACGCAGGCTGCGACAACCGCGCTCGTGCAGGTTGAGCAGATCACCAATGCGCAGCTCCTCCGCGCCGAGTGGCCGCCGAGCGTGGGGGCCGACATTCGGGCGCTCGTCCTTGCGGAGGGGCCGCTTCTCGGGGACTTGTCGAACATCGCGACCGGGTCTGGGTCGGTGGGGAAGGACTCTGGCGCGGTGACCGCGGCGAGCAACATCGTCCGCGCCGACCTAGGGCTGCCGCCGATTCTGTGACACTTGACGCAGAAGTGGTCCCTAAAGGGGGGGAAAGCCTGGGACACTTGACGCAGGCTTTCCCTACCCCAGCCCGAGAACGTGGCGGCGCGGCGGCCGCGCTGCCCGCAGGGCGCCCCGCAGTAAGCACGGTCCGCCCGGCCCGCCACCGTTGCCCCGCAGACCCGGCAGCTGCGCTGGTCGGGCGGTCGCAGGGTCGGCGTGCGGTTAGTGTCGCGTCGTGGCTCGCAAACCGCCCAACTTCAACTGGCTCGGCTTCACCGAGGAGCAGGCCGGGCTGTTGGATTACCTGGACTTCATTGGGAACAACGCCTGGGACCGTAACGGCCAAACGGAAGAGGCCATGCCACGACTACTAGGCCGCTTCGAGCAGGACGGTGTGCCGCTGGTGCGAGTCAAAGAAGCTATGGCGTCCATCGGGTATGAAAAGGACGCCCTGCACCAGCTTGATAGGTGGGAGTCAAAGCGCACCACAGGGAAGTTCGGCAGATAAGCACGATGAATACGAGCCGCCGTCCACTCTGGACCAGTCGTCGACGTGGAGACTCAGAAGCCCGGCAGGTCCTTGTGGGTGTCCTCCTGCTCTTGCTCGTAGAAGTCACCGCCCGGGAGAAAGTAGCCCTGGCGTAGATAGGCGGTCACGTTCTCAAGCGCGTCCTGCCACCCCTTAAACCGCTCTTCGTCCATCTGGTCCTTGATGTCGAACATGCGTTCCGCCATGCCGTCAATGAACCGTGCCTGAACGAGGTGGTTGCGGTACAGCTCCGGCTGCTCACCAAGCAACCGGAGTGCCTGTTCCGGCGTCGAGTCGGCCATCCCGGCGTGGTCGAAAGCGAGGAGGTCATCGTCGGACAGGGTCATGTGCAGAAGTCTCCCAGACGGGGCCGGGTCAGAAGCTGACGAACCGGCCGGGGCGGCGGACCGTGGACCCGACGCCGTGCAGCGCCACGGCGGCGGCGACCAGCGGGGACACTTTCGGGTCCTTCCTGGCCAGCAGCCGCTGCCCCGCCTCGCCGCTCGGTGCCCACCGGGCGACCGCCACCGCCTCGTTCAACGGGTAGTGGTTTTCGTGCCTGACCTTCCCGGCGCTGACGGCGGCGTCGAGGGCTGCGCACGCCTCGGCGTAGAACCGGCGGGGCACGCTCTCGACGGTTACCCCGGCCTGCTCCAAGCTCGGGACGAGAAACGCCGCGGTACCGCCCGTCTCGACCAGCAGCCGGCTGCGAGGGGACCTGGCCTGCGCCCGTTTGGCGAACTCGACCACCCAGTCAACGCCCGGCAGGTGCTCGGCCACCCCTAGTTGCACCGCACCGTCCGGCCGACGCCAGCCGGCGACGACCGTCGCCGTGGAGTGATCGGGAGCGACGTCGAGGGCGAACACGGCGCTCCTGCGGTCCGGCGGCCCGGGCGCGGCGTCGGCGAGGGCGGCCCATACCGGCTCGGGGATCGCCGTTCCAAGCACAGTCACCCACTGGCACAGCACCTCGGTGCGGATCACGTCCTCCGGGTCGGTCTCAAGCGCGGACCGGATTGCCTGCACGCCCATTCGGTGACCGAGCGCCGGGTTGGCCTGCGCCCACGCCACCGGGTTGTCGAGCTCGCACCCATCCGGGGCGGACCACTCGAAGATGCCAAGCGTCGACGTCGGATCACCCGCGGCGGCCAGCGCCCGGTCCCGCAGGCTGGACAGAACCACCGAGTGGGCGTCGCCTGCGTTGGAGAAGCCGGCGACCATCGGCGCCGGCCGGGCCATCGTCGTCTTCGTCACCGCCGACCACGCCAGCCAGTCCTGGTGCTCCCGCAGCTCGTCGAGCAGCACCAGGTCCGAGGACAGCCCACGGCCACCACGGCGGGACGCGGCGGTCACCTTGTACCGCTCACCGGAGGTCAGCCGCACGAACTTGTCGCCATTGGTGCGGGAGACGTGCTCGACCTCCGCGGCCAGGTCCGGCACGCCCTCGGCCATCGACAGGGCGCCGTCCCATGTCTCCTCGGCCATGCTCAGGTTCTGCGCCGTACCGATCACCAAGCCGGCGCGGTCGATGAACATCCGCCACAGCGCCAGGACCTGCATCAGGGTCGTCTTGCCGTTCTGCCGGGCGCACAGCACCAGCAGCGTCCGGAACCGAAACGACCCGTCAGGGGCCAGCTCAAGGGCGTGCAGCAGCAGCCACCGCTGCCACGGCATCAGGTGCAGCCCGAGGACGTCCTCAGCGAACGTCACCGCCTCGTAGCCGCGGGTCGTGGACGGCGTCAACGGCCCTGCGGGCGGCGTGAACAGCCGCGGGACCTCGCAGCCCACCAGGTCAGCGGGCAGCACGAAGCTCAGCCAACTTCCCGCGCACCGGCTCCTCGATCCCCAACGCCCGCCGTTCCGCCGGGGCGCCACCGAGCGCCCGGAGCACATTCGCCAGGTGCGGACCGACCCACCCAACCGTTTTCACGTCGGCGGCGTCGTCGATCGTGCGGGCGTACTCCAGCGCCAGCGCCACCAGAGCCAGGTCCGAGGGCTGCAGCCACGTCATCGCCTCCACAGCGGCCGTAACAGCCCCCAGGACCGTTGCAGGAGGCTGCTTGAGTCGCCCGCCGGACGCCCTGGGCGCCTTGCTGCGGGCCGGAAAGCGCGGGGCTGACCGTCTGTGCCTCGGTGAACGACACGCGGCCATAAGCGCCGTTCAGGATGCCGAAAAGGCCGCCGTCGTCGGGTACATTTGGCTTAGAGCTGGCCGCTCCGCTGTGACCGCCGCCCTTGCCGGGGCGGCGTTCGGCGTTCATGAGGCTTTCCGTCGTGCCTGGGCGCTGCGCAACGCCATCCGGCACATGTGCGCCTGCCGGGCGGATTGGGCGCGGCGCAGACGTTCCGGCTCGGGCAGAACGCCAGCCGGGTCCACCTCGAGCAGCCAGCGCTGCTCGAGGCCAGCGCGCATCTTCGTGCCTTGCGCGGCGGGGCTTTCCTTGGCCCACCGCGTCTGGGCCGCGATCCGGGCGATCAGCGCCCGTTCATCTGGAGATCGTGCAGGCATGACGACGAACGCCCCTTAGGGTCGTCGTTCGACGCCGATCCTCGAACACATGGCCACTACACGGTGGACAGGCCTTCCGTTGGTTGCAGGAAGGGCTTAAAAGTCGCAAGTACGCGTTTAGCGGCCGAGGCCTTGTGGATTTTGTCTTAGCATAGCGCTGACCCCCCGTGAGGGCGCCACGAATCGCCGAGCGTAAGGCGCCCAACTGTCCAATCTGCGGGCGTACTCGAACCCATCGTCCGGCCGCCCGGAAGTGGCCAGCTGGCAAGTCGGCCACTCAGGTTCGTCAGATGATCGGACAAGCGCCGCGCCGCGCCGAACGCAAACAGTGTGTCCGGCTCTATCGAGTCCGGTCCAACATGGGAGACAAGCTCGGCGGCGCTACCAATTTGGAATAGGGCTGCCCCATGGCGACAGGCCACCGGTAGGGCGGTGACCTTGTCCAGCGGGTCCTCACGGATGAGCCACCGCATCAGCTCGGCCCGCCACCCCTTGCGTGTCCAGCAGATCAGGAGCTCATTGTTTGGGGGGCTCCAACGATGAGCAATGCGAGCTCGCCCGAGAATCATCACAAGTAGGCAACCGTTGTCGCATCGCAAGGTGAATGCGGCGAGTCGGCGGAGGCGGTTTTCGTTAAGGTGCGTCAGGTCGGTGGCCATTGCCGTTGCCAGGCGCATGCGCTGATCCATCTGACGCCCGACGATCTCCGTCACCACATCGAATTGCTGCGGGTTCGCCCAACCCATGCTCTTTGCGAGCTCTTCAAGGTCGTCGACGGACATCTGAGACAGTTGATTGAGCCACTCCGGGTCTGGGGTTCGCGTCGTCACAGCGTCTCCCCCAACGCCATCCTGCGGTGCGCCTCCCGGGCCCGCACGTCCGCGGTGCTGGACGCGTACCGGGACAGCATTTCCGGGCTGCGCCAGCCGTTCAGCCGCATCAGGTCGCGTTCCTGCCCGCCCGCGGCGAGCCAGCGGTGGCTGAAGGTGTGCCGGAAGCGGTGCGCGTGCAGGTGCTGGCCGCCGGCCTTGACGGCGAGCATCCGCAGCAGCTCGTCCAGGCCGTCCCGGGACAGCGCCCCGCGCTGACCGAGGAACAACGCCGGCCGGGCGGCGAGCTTGTGGCCGCGTCGCTGGCGCAGGTAGCGGTCCAACGCCCGGGCCGTCCTGGGGCCGAACGGGCAGGCCCGGCGCCGGGAGCCCTTGCCGAGGACGTGCGCGACCTCCAGGTCGAGGTCGAGGTCGTCGAGGGTGAGCCCGGCCATTTCCGCGATCCGCATGCCGGTGTCCAGGAACAGCCGCACGATCGCCTCGTTGCGGCGGGCGGCGAAGTCGGTCCCGGCGCACGCCTTCAGCAACCTGGTGACCTCCTCGTCTGTGAGGATCGCCACCGGCGCCTCCGGGGCAGTGGGCTGCTTCACCCCGTCCAGCGGGTTGCCGGGCAGCTCCCCTTCCAGGGCCAGCCAGCGGGCGAACCGGCGTAGCCCGCGGAACCGGGTCCGCACGGTGTTCGGCGCCACCCGGTCGGCCAGGTCAGCCAGGTGGGCTTCCAGGGCGCGGCGGGTCATCGACTCGGTGGTCAGCGGCCGGTCGTTGGCGGCCAGCCAGTCGCTGAACAGCCGGATGGACTGGTTGTAGAGGACCACGGTGCGCGGGGCGCAGCCCTCGGCGCGTAGGTGCCGGCTGAACACCGCAGCCAGGTCGGCCAGGCGTTCAGGCGGCGGCCCGACACGCCCAATGACGGGGGATGGCATAGGGGTAGGTTATCCGGCGAGTAAACGCTATGCTAGGCAACACGCGGGGTCAGATACCCCCGTTTTCGCTGGTCAGACGCTTACGCCGGCTCGGTTGGACTCTGAGCGGCTCGCCGGGCATCTTCGGGTGATTCGGCGGGTAAGGAGCATCGCCGAGGCCGCGGTCGCGCTGGTCGCGCTCGGCCAGCTCCACGACGGTGTCCAGTCGGCACGGCGCGTCGTCAAGCCCGGCGTGCAGATCCCCCAGCTCGGCGAACCGGGCCGGCATGGAGGCGATGGTGAAGTCGGCGACCAGCGCATCGGGAACCTCGGCCCAGGTCAACGGCGCCGATACGGTCGCCTGCGCCCTGGCGCGCACGCTGTATGCCGAGGCGACCGTCTGATCCCTCGCCATCCGGTTGAAGTCGACGAAGACCCGTTCGCCGCGCTCCTCCTTCCACCACGCGGTGGTGACCAGGTCAGGCCTGCGCCGCTCCAGTTCCCGGCCGAGCGCCAGTACCGCCCGCCGGCAGTCGGTGAAGGTGTAGCGGCCGGCCACTAGGCGCACGTACACATGTATGCCCTTGCTGCCCGAGGTTTTGGGCCAGCTGACTAGGTCCAACTCGTCCAGCAGCGCATGCAGCTCCAGCGCCGTCGCCACCACGTCCTCGTATCCGGTGCCGGGCTGTGGGTCCAGGTCGATCCGCAGCTCATCTGGATGCTCGGTGTCCGCCCGACGGCACGGCCATGGGTGAAAGTCCAACGTCCCGAGGTTGGCCGCCCACGCCACCGCCGCCACATCGGTGACGCACAGCTCGTAGGCGTGCCGGCCCGAGGGGAACGTGACCAGCGCGGTCTCGAGCCACGGCGGCCGGTGCTCGGGCACCCGCTTTTGGTAGATCGCCTCCCCCTCGGCGCCGTCCGGGTGCCGCTTGAGGACAGTGGGGCGCTCCCGCAGCGCGTTGACGATCCCGGGTCCGACTGCGAGGTAGTACGAGACCAGGTCCAGCTTGCGGCCGTGGCCCTCCGGCAGCCCGGTGAAGTAGGTTTTGTCCGGGTTGGTCACCTTGACCGTCCGGGGCCCGGCGGGGGTGTCGATCTCGAGTTCGACGAACGGGGAGGCGGCCACCGCGGGAACGCTAACGGTTCGGTGACACCGCCGCCTCCTGCCACGGTGGGAGGAATGTCCAGGGCCGTCCCACCGCTCTATCCTTCATGCTTACCCGACTGTTTCGCAAAGGAGGCGCCGCCATGGACAGTGGAACGCAAACGACGTTCGAGGTCGCCAAGACCGACGAGCAGTGGCGGGCCGAACTGACCCCGGAGCAGTACGCCGTGCTGCGTCGCGCGGGAACCGAACCGGCCTTCAGCGGCGCCTACACCGACACGGAGGACCCCGGCCTCTACAAGTGCGCGGCCTGCAGCAACCCGCTGTTCCGTAGCGACACCAAGTTCCATTCCGGCTCGGGCTGGCCCAGCTTCTACCAGCCGATCGCCGACGGCGCCATCGTCGAGCGGGCCGACAGCAGCCACTTCATGGTGCGCACCGAGGTGCAGTGCGGCCGCTGCGGCGGCCACCTCGGCCACGTGTTCGACGACGGCCCCGCGCCCACCGGGCAGCGGTACTGCATGAACTCGGTTTCACTGGAGCTGGACGCCGAGCAGGCCTGACGGCCGGCGCGTAGGCGACTCCCCCCTGTGCCAGCCCGTAGACTGCCTGCGGTTGGGGCCGGCTGGCTGACTCGGGTAGGGAAGGGACGGGGCGTTCTTGTCCTTCGCGTCGCCCACGTTTCTGTGGTATTTCCTGCCAGCAACCCTGGTGGTCTACCTGGTGCTACCGGCCCGCTGGCGCAACGGCGTCCTCGCCGTCGCCAGCCTGGTGTTCTACGCCGCAGGCGGTGGAGTGTTCCTGCTGCTGCTCCGGCCTGCATGCTGGCAAACTTCCTGGCCGGCCTGGCCGTGGACAGCGGCTGGGCCAAGGCGCGGCCCAGGCCGCGCGCCGGAATTCTGATTTCCGCAATCGCCTTCGACCTCGGCGCGCTGGTGGTGTGGAAGTACGCCGATTTCGCCAGCCGCCAGATCCGGCACCTGACCGACATCGCGCCGGTGCTGCACATCGTGTTGCCGATCGGGATTTCGTTTTTTACCTTCCACCACCTGAGCTACGTGGTCGATGTGTATCGGGGCAGCCGCCCGGCGCAGCGCCACCCGCTCACGTTCATCACCTACATCGCGATGTTCCCGCAGCTGATCGCCGGACCCATCGTGCGCTATCACGAGATCAGCGAGCAGCTGACCGAGGTGCGGCACCACCGCATTGATGACATCGCCGCGGGGTTCCCGCGCTTCGCGCTGGGCCTGGCCAAGAAGGTTGTCATCGCCGACTCGGTCGCGCCGATCGCGAACACCATCTTCGGCAGCGACTATCACGCGCTCAACACGCCGACGGCGTGGGCGGGGGCGTTGGCGTATACGGTGCAGATCTATTTCGATTTCTCTGGATACTCCGACATGGCGATCGGCCTGGGCCGGATGTTCGGGTTCCAGCTGCCGGAAAACTTCGCCCGACCGTACAGCGCGGTGACCATCACCGACTTCTGGCGCCGTTGGCACATGTCACTGTCGCGCTGGTTCCGCGATTACCTATACATCCCCCTAGGCGGGAACCGCGGGTCGTCCGCGGCCACCTACCGAAACCTGTACGTCGTGTTCGCCCTCACCGGCCTGTGGCACGGTGCGAACTGGACATTTCTGGCCTGGGGCCTCTACCACGGCACCTTGCTGGTGATCGAGCGGGTCACTGGCCTCGGTCAGCTGGCCGCAAACCGCTACCCCTGCCGCGCCGCGCCGTCACCCTGCTACTGGTCGTCTGCGGCTGGGTGCTGTTCCGCGCGGAGAGCATCGGGCAGGCGGCGCACATCCTGCGGCTGATGCTGATACCCGACGTGCTCAGCTCCACGACGGTCACCGCCTCGCTGCAAAGTCACCAGGCCTGGTCGGCGTTGGCCGTCGGTCTGCTTGTGGTGCTCGTGCCCGCGTCGTTCGTGATGGGTCCCTATCTCGAAGGTGGTCAGCAGCGAACGGCCGCCGCGCTGCGGGTGGGCTACGCGGCGATCGCCGCACCCGTCGCGGCGGTACTCGTCGCGGCGGGTACGTTCAGCCCTTTCCTCTACTTCCGATTCTGAGCAGGGGAACACATGGCAGTGCGTGAGCATCCGGCCCAGGCGCCGGCCCCGGCCAGCCACCGGCGGCCGGCCAGGGGCGGTCGCGCCGCGCGCTCCTTGCTGATCATCTGCGCTGCCGTGTTCTTCTTCGGGCCGGCTCTCGCCGGGCTGCTCGGCGCCCAGCCGGGTCAGATCGAGAACCGCCGGCTGGCCGGGTTTCCCAGCATTTCCTCGGGCTGGCATTTTTTCGCCGGTTTCACCTCCTGGGCCACCGACCACTTGCCGTTGCGTGATCGCGCCGTCCGGCTGAACACCACCGTTTCGGAGAACCTGTGGCACCAGCCGCCGAGCTACGGCCCGCAGGGCGGTGCCGGGGACACCGGCGTTCCGATCGGGGGCATCAACACCGGCCCTGGTGCTGGGTCAGGCGCCGGGTCGGGCTCCGGGCCTTTCCCCGGCCAGAAGACGCCGGTAGTCAGGGTGCCCCCGGTCATCGTCGGGCGCGGCGGCGCTCTGTTCCTCGGCGACGAGGTCAGCTTCCCGTGCAACGCGCTGCTGACGCACGCGCAAGTCTTCGCGGCGACCGAACGCTTCGCCGCCCTTGTGCGCAGCACCGGGGCCCGATTCGCCCTTGTCGTGCCACCCGACAAGTCCACCGTCGAGCCGAACCTGCTGCCTGCCTCCTATCCCGGAAAGGACTGCGCCACCAAGGAAAAAGCCGACCTGCGGGCGCAGCTCGACGCCCATCCGCCGACCGGATATATCGACACCTACCATCCCCTCGCGCGGCTGGAGGCCATGTCGCCCCCGATCTTTCGTCACTTGGACAGTCACTGGGGACCGCTTGGCGCTGCCACCTACGCCGAGACCGTCGCGGCCGGCCTCGATCCCAGGGTCAGGGCAGGGACGCACGTCGTTCCCACCGGCCCGCAGAGCGCCGTCGGGGACTCGACCAAGCTGCTCGGCACCCCGCGAAACAACACCTTCCCCGGGTATGACGTGCGCCGCGACGGGGTCACGCTGCTGAAGGCCGACGGCGGGTTGATCGGCAACGAGGGGATTTCGCACCTGACGGCGAGCAGCCGATCAGCGCAGCTGATCACCGGTCCTACCCTGATCTTCAACGATTCGTTCAACACCATCAGCCTGCCGCAGGAACGGCCGTTTTTCGCCGACCTCACCCTGATCGCCAATCAGCAGCTGGATCGGCACGTTGCATCGATGGCGCAAGCCATCCGGCAAAGCAGGATCGTCGTGCTGGAGGTCGTTGAGCGGGCCTACGGCAGCGGCTACCTGACCCTGCTCGAGCCGCGAGTTCTCAACGCTCTCGCGGCGGCGCTAGGTCGCTAGGGCAGCGCGCGAAGCAGCTCGCCGAGCTGGCGGCGCCGGCCGGTGTAGAACGGCAGCTCCTCGCGGGTGTGCCGCCTGGCTTGCGCGCCGCGCAGGTGGCGCATCAGGTCGACGATCCGGTGCAGCTCAGGAGCCTCGAAAGCCAAGATCCACTCGTAGTCATTCAGTGCGAACGAGGCCACCGTGTTGGCCCGCACGTCGGGGAAATCGCGGGCCATCTGCCCGTGTTCGGCGAGCATTGACCGGCGTTCGGCGTCGGGCAGCAGGTACCACTCGTAGGAGCGCACGAACGGGTAGACGCTCACGTACGCGCCGGGTTCCTCCTCGGTGAGGAACGCGGGTAGATGGCTCTTGTTGAATTCGGCCGGCCGGTGCAGTGCCATCACAGACCAGACCGGCGCCACGCGCCGCCCCAACCCGGTCCGGCGCAGCCGCGCGTAGGCCTCCTGCAGATCGTCGCTGCTCGGCGCCACGAACCAGAACATCAGGTCCGCGTCGGCGCGTAGCCCGGCGACGTCGTAGCTGCCGCGGGTTACGACACCCTTCGCGGCGAGTTGCTCGAACAGCAACTCCACCTCGGCGGTGAGCTCCTCCCGGCCGGAGTCCCCCAGCGGGGTGACCACCTTGAACACCGACCACATGGTATAGCGGATCAGATCGTTCAGCTCCCGCGCGCGCTTGCCCTCAGCCATGCCGCCCATCATCCTCCGACCGCGGCGGCGGCCGCCTGCCCGGAGCGCACGCAGGCGGGGATGCCCACCCCGTCGTACGCCGCACCGCAGACGGCTAGGCCCGGTCCAAGCGCAGCCCGCAGGGCAGCCGCCCGCGTCAGGTGGCCCGGCGCGTATTGCGGAAGCGCTCCGCCCCACCGGCGCACCCGGTAGTCCCGGGGACGGCCCGGGACGCCGGCCATGTCCGCAATCTCCGCCGCCGCGAGCCCGATCAGCTCAAGGTCAGGCCGGTGCAGGTCCGCCACTGCGCGGTACCGGCCGATGCTGGCGCGGACCACCACCGGCCCGTCCGCCGGGTGCCCCCATTTCTGTCCTACGAAGCTCACCGCCTTCACCGCACGCCGGGCGCTGGGCGCGACTAGGAAGCCGCTGCCGCCCGGCAACCGGGTGCCGGGCGGGTAGAGCAAGGTCACGATCGCGACGGAGGCGTATTGGGTGTCGGGCAGGACGGTCGCCGGCACGTGGCCGGACAGCAGCCGCGCGGCCCGCGGCGCGGGGACCGCCAGGATCACGGCGTCGGTGTCCTGCATCTGCCGGGTTCCGGCGCCGCCGGGGCCGGGGGGCGGCGGCCGGCCGCCGGCTGGACCGAACCCGAGCTGCCAGGCGCCCCCCCACCGGTCAAGGCTGGTAACAGTCGAACCGGTGCGGACCTGCCCACCGGCGGCGATCAGCGCCCTGGCGATCGCGGCGGCGAACTCGCCTTGGCCGCCCAGCACCGAGCCGAACACCGGGCCGGTGCTTGGCGCCGGACGGCGCGCGGCCACCGTCGCGAGCAGCGATCGCCCCGGCGCTGCCAGCAGGGGCGCGGTCGCGCGAACGGACAGGCCGGTCGAGGCGCCGGCGTACACCCCACCGAGCAGCGGGTCGACGAGCCGGTCGAGCACCTCTGCGCCGAGGCGGCGGCGCACCAGCGTGCCCACCGAGGGGTCATCGCCCAGGTCAAGGTGGGGCAGCAGCCGGTCCAGCGCTGCCCGGGCAACGCCATGCCTCGACAGGGCCGGCCGCAGGCCGCGCAGCTGCCCGGGAACGCCGAGCACGGTCCCCGGCGGCAGCGGGCGCAGCCGGCCCGCCGCGTACACCTGGGCCTGCCCGGTCTTCGGATGCACCACGGTGCAGCCGACCTCGCTGGCGAGGTCCAGCGCCTCAGGGACGCGTACCAGGAACGCGTCGGCGCCCTCCTGCAGGTCTAGTCCGGCCAGCCGGGTGCTCCGCAAGGCGCCGCCGACGATCTCGCCCCGCTCGTGGACGGTGACCTCGTGGCCGGCCTTCGCCGCGGCGTACCCGGCCGCCAGCCCCGCGATACCGCCGCCCACGACCGCCACCCGCACGACGGCGCCTCGCCCGGTCAGCCGCTCGGGGGCCGGTCGATGGCCGCGGCGTGGACGGTCCGCACCACCTCGGCCAGGACCCCCGGGTCGGTCTGCGGCAGCACGCCGTGACCCAGGTTGAACACGTGGCCCTGCGCGGCGGCGCCGGCCCGCAGCACGCGGTGCACGGCCCGTTCCACCACCGGCCAGGGCGCGAGGGCCAGCGCCGGATCCAGGTTGCCCTGCACCGCCCGGCCGGGGCCGACCCGACGGGCCGCCTCATCGAGCGGGACCCGCCAGTCCACGCCGACCACGTCGGCGCCCGCGGCCCCCATCGCGCCGAGCAACTCCCCCGTGCCCACCCCGAAGTGGATCCGGGGTACGTCGGCCACTGCGGCGAGCACGCGCGCCGACCACGGCTGCACGTACCGCTCGTAATCGCATAGTGGCAGCGCCCCGACCCACGAGTCGAACAGCTGGATTGCCTGCGCGCCGGCGTCGATCTGCACCCGCAGGAACCTCGCCGCAATCTCGGCGAGGCGATCCATCAGCTCCGCCCAGGTCTGCGGCTCGGCGTACATCAGCGCCTTGGTCCGGGCCTGGTCCTTGGACGGGCCGCCCTCCACCAGGTACGACGCCAGCGTGAACGGGGCCCCCGCGAAACCAATCAGGGGCGTGGCGCCGAGGGCCCGCACCGACAGCCGCACCGATTCCGCCACGTCGGCGACGGTGGCCGGGTCCAGCTCGGGGAGCGCCCGCACATCCGACGCGGTCCGGATCGGCGCTGCGATCACCGGCCCGGTGCCCGGCACGATGTCCAGATCGACGCCGGCCGCTGCCAGCGGCACCACGATGTCGCTGAACAGGATGGCGGCGTCGACCTCGTAGCGTCGTACCGGCTGAAGGGTTATCTGCGCGACCAGTTCCGGCATCCGGCAGGACGCCAGCATCGGGATGCCGCCCCGTGCTTTCCGGTACTCCGGTAATGCCCGGCCCGCCTGCCGCATGAACCACACCGGCGTGCGGGAAACCGGCTGCCGGCGGCAGGCGGCAAGGAAGGTGCTGCCGGGCTCATCGGGCACCCGGCGATGGTCGCACAACGGCTCACCTGGCTGCCCGCTCGCTGGTCCGTGGGAGGCGGCGCTGGCCGCCCGGGCTGCTAGCCGCCGGCCAGCAGCAGCACGCCGGCCAGGGCGATCCCGACGCCGGCGGCCTGCAGCGGGCCGAGCCGTTCGTGCAGCAGCCGGAAGGCCAGCAGGGCGGTCACCGCCGGGTAGAGCGAGGAGAGCACCGAAACGATGCTGACGAGCCCATCCTGGCTCGCCACGGCGTAGAGGCCGTTGGCTGACAGGTCGAGCGCGCCGGTGAGGGCTACCAGCGGAAGGTGGCGCCGATTGCCGATCAGCCCGCCTGCCGGACGGATCACGACACTGATTCCCCCGAGCAGCACGGCGTTGGTGACCCGTTGCCCCACAAGGGTCATGGCCGGGCTCTGCTTGCTGCCCTGGGCGATGAAGACCAGTACCAGACCGAACCCCAGCGCCGCGACCAGCGCCAGCAGCAACGGCCGGCTTCCGCCGGGCACCGGAGCATCGTTGCCCGGCGGCCGGGCGACCAGCACCACCCCCACCACGGCGACCGCGATACCGACCAGCTGAGCCAGGTGTGGCCGTTCACCCCGGGCGAGACCGATGGCCACCGGGACCGCCACGCCTGTCGCCGCGATCGGCGCGACCACGCCCATCACCCCGGCCGCCAGGCCCCGGTAGAAGCAGGCCAGGGCCACCGACCCCACCACCCCGGCCGCAGCCCCCCACCCCCAGGCTGCCGGAGCCACCCTGAACAGGCCGGCGGCGCCAACGACGATCAGCAACCCAGTCACGGCCACCAGCTGGCTGGGGAGTACCACGGCGAGCACCGGGCGGCGCCGGGACAACCATCCGCCGGTGAAATCGGAGGTTCCCCACAGCAGGCTGGCCAGCAACGCGAGGGTGTCGGCCACTGCCACACCTTAGGAGCAGACACGCCCCCCGCGGCTACCGGCCGGAACCCGCTTATCCCCGTACGGTCAGCCCATGGCGGACGTGAGTGGCGTGGGGGGCCGGACCACCGCCATGGCCGGCCGGATCAGTCCAGTCGAACCGCCACTGCCCCCCCCGGCCTTCCGGGCGGCGGTGGACAGCATCGCCTCGGCGGTGCTCCCCGATGCCGTCATCGTGCGCGACTCACCAGCGCCGCACCGCATTGCCCCGTTCGCCGCCGCCTGGAGTATGGAGCTCGGCGAGGAGGCCACCGGTCGCCTGGTCTACCTGCACGACCCGGCCGGCCAGCCCGCCTGGTCGGGCCGGGACAGGTTGGTGGCCTTCACCCGGGTCGAGGTTGACGCCGCGATGGCCACCGACCCGCTGCTCGCTGACGTCGTGTGGGAGTGGTTCGCCGAGGGATTGGCCCTCCACGGCGCCCAGTGCGGCGCCTTGGGGGGCACGGTCACGACGACCACCTCGAGGCGGTACGGCAGCCTGAGCCATGTCGCTGCCACCCACGAGGCGGAACTGCGCTGCTCCTGGACGCCGGTGTTGGCTGCGGCCGCCACCGGCCCCGACCTCGGGGCACACCTCTCCGGCTTGCTCGCCGCGATCGCCGCCATGTGCGGCCTTCCGCCATCGGCCGGGGTGCACCGGCTGCCCGGTTAGCGGGCGCCGCCCGCGAGTTCGTCGGCAAGGTCGAGCTGCGGGCGTCCCACCGGCGCGTATCGCACCTCGGCGGAACGTCCAGGACGCAACCGGCTGAACAAAGACGGCTGCAGCTCGACCGGCTCGAGGACTGCCTCGGCGGCCCGCAGCGCCAGTGGCAACGTCATGGTCAGCGTGGTGCCGGCGCCCGCGATCGATACGACTTCCACGCTGCCGCCGGCCAGCCGCACTCGTTCCCGTAACAGACCTAAACCCACGTGCCGCCCCCGCTCGGGACGCACCGCGGCGGGATCGAAACCCCCGCCGGCGTCCCGGACGATCGCGACCAGGCTGTCCACCTCGAAGGCAAGGGTGACCTCGGCCGTGTCGACGTCGGCGTGTTTGACCACGTTGAGCAGCGATTCCTGGAAGAAACGGTAGACCGTGACCGCCGCCGCCAGCGGCAACGCGCGGGGTTGTGCCGGCCACTGCAACGCGACCCGCAGCCCATAGCGTTGCACCATTTCATCGCCTAGCTCCCCGACCGCCAAGGCAAGGTTGCCATCGCGCAGCGCGGGCGGCCGGGTCCGGGCCATCACCGCCCTGGTCTGTTCCTCTGCCTCCTCGATCAAGTCCCCAGCACGCTGGTACTGGCCGTCGGCGACCAACGTGCGGGCCGCGGCGAGCGACTGCGCCACCGTGTCGTGCAGCTCGGCGGCAAGCTGCCCGCGAGCCGCCTCCTCGGCCGCGATGAGGCCGGACAGCAACTCGAACATCCCGGCGCTGACCGCCTCAGCCCCCTGCTTGTGGTGGGTGGCTAACTCGTCGGCGACCCGCATGCGCAGCGCGAGGGCCTCGACTGCCGCCCCCAACTCCGACATCTCAGCGGTCGATCGCACCCCCCTGGCCTCGGTCGGCTCGAGGATCAGGTCGGGTTCCCGGATGCGGCGAACGGCCTCGTCGCGCAGCGAGCGAAGTGCCTCGGCGGCGTTGTCCGCGGCGAGGGCGGCGGCCACCACCGCGATCGCCGTTCCCAATGCCCCCAGGCCAAGGCTCAGCGCTGCGCTGCCGACGGTGAGGCGCCCGGCCAGGGCGATACCGGTCGCACAGCCGCCCGTGACGATGGCGCCCAACGCGAGCGCGATCCCGGCGGCCCACATCCACAGCGGGAGGGCCCGGCGCGGGCGCAGGTTTACCACCGAAGCGTCCCGCGGTCCCGGTTGCTCACTGCAGCACTCCGGTGCTGGTCCAGTCGGTGGCCCGCACGGCGCGTGGCAACTCCAGGTCGGCGAGGCTGAGGGTATGCGTGGCGAGGTCCGGATCGGCGGCGAGCGCAATCGCTCCCAGCAGGGAGGCCACGGCCCGTTCCACCGTGTGCAGTTCCTCGACGATGCCGGCGACTGCCGCCTCGCCGTCGCCGCGCGCCGCGAGTCGGGACAGGCGGCCGGCGCTCTCCCGAAGCACCGAGAGCGCCGGGGCGGTGTCCGCACCAAGATCGCCCAGGGCGCGTGCCGTGTTCCCGGCAGCCTCCGCGCGGCCGACGGCCGCATCCCGGGCCGCCGCCAGATCCGCGACGGCCAGCCAGGATTCGGCCTGCGCGACCAACGCGCGGGCGAGGCGCACATCCCGGCGGGTGAAGGTTCCGGTGCCGGAGGGGCGGGCCGCGAGCAGCAGCGCCAGCGGCCGCTCTGGCGGACCGACCCGCATCCCACAGTAGGGGTGCGCGTTCTCGCTGCCGATGACGACGCCGCCAGCGAGCACCTCAGGGATCCACGGGGCGTCCATCGCCTGCACGCCCACCCTGCTGTGGACCGGTACCCCGTGCTCGTCGCCGACATACCGGACCAGCCCCTCGCCGGCAAACACCAGCATCTCCACGTCGGCGCCTCCGAACAGCCGGGCGGCGGCCGTGAGCAGCACCTGTGCCGAGACGTCGATCGAACCGCCGCTCGCCTGCTCCTGGCCCCTGGCCAGCTCGGCGAACAGCCGGGCCTCGCCCGCGCGGTGGCTGGTCTGATCGAACGAGGACCACAGCAACACCAGCGGTACCAGCAGGCCGAGCAATCCGACCGGAGCGGTCACGGCCAGCCATGCGGCCAGCAGCCCCACCGAAGCGCTCGCCGCGGTGTGCACGAAGGCAAGCGGTGCACTGCTGGCCAGCAGCCGGCGAATCCGGCTCCCCTCCGAAAACGCGACCACGGAGGCGACAAGCGGGGTCTGGACCAGCCAGAACGCGGTCATCGCGAGCGCCGCCACCGTCAGCCTGGGCAACGTCGAATGCCCGGCGAGGTGTGCGGCGAACGCTCCCGCCGCAGCCGCGGCCGCGAACTGGCTGACGTTGAACACGAGCTTGGGCAGCGTCTGGCGGCGAATCAGCTGCGCCACCGCGACGCCACCTGGTACGCACAGCACTAGCCAGCTGCCGGGCGCCAGCGCGAACACGAGCGTCAGTAGCGCATCGGTGCACGACAGCGTCCAGCGCTGCCTTCCGATGTGAAAGTGGACAACCGCCAACTCCGAGAGCGCCACCGCGATCACCAGCGCCGGCAGGGCCCACCACGCGGGCCGGCCGAAACCGGCCTGGGCGCCCAGCCCGATCGCGAGCACGGCCGCGACCAGGGTCAGCGCCCCGGGGCTGCCGAGCCGGCGCAGTCGAAAGCTCGCCGGCACCGTGGATGTCCGGCTCGGTCCGCCGAGGGAGGGGAGTGCGCTCACGACCAGGAGCTGGAATCGGGGCTGAGGGCGTGCTGCGCAGGAAGGCCCCCGGCAGCTACCAAAGCACCGCTGGCCTGCGCCGCGGGGGCGAACGCGCCCGCGGTCAGGGCCAGCCCGGTGCTGAGGCTGAACGCCAGGACGGTCAGGCGACGGCGCAGCCGCCGGCCGTCCGGGGTGCGCTGTGCGGCACTTCGCGTCTCGGTCGTGCGCGCCGTCGCGGTGCTCTGTGTCATCTCGACCTCCGTGTGTTACCCGTACACTCCGCGCGGCGGGCGCAGCAACACGCGCCCGAGCCGCCGACCTAGGTGTCGAGCTCGATCATGGCAGGACTTGACGCCTCGCCGAAGGATGTAACGCTAATTCCCCCGTTCGGCCTAGTCACGTGCGGGAGACTGCGCATACTTCAGGCTGGACGCCGTCCTGCCGAAGCGACGGGTGGGCAACGCAACAGCGAAGTCACGGGTGAGAGGACCACGATGACCACCACGGCGTACAGGCCGTCCAGCACGACGACCCTCCCCGCGCGTCTGCAAGCCGAACGCGGTGCGTTGCGGACCCGCGCGGGTGTCTCGCCCCTTTCGGGTGCGTCGCCCATCGCCGGTGGAGCACCGGTGCTCCCTGGCCCCAGCTTCACGGCCATGGTCGTAGATGATCACCCCTTGATCCGCGAAGCCATGGTCGGCCGGCTGCGGGCCATGGGTGCCAGCGACGTGACGGAGGCCGCCAGCGTGGCCGAGGCCCGCGCACGGGCTCGGACCGGCCCCCGTGACCTGGGCGTGCTGGACCTGTCCCTCCCTGATGGGTCCGGCTTGGACCTGCTCAGCCAGCTGCGCGCCGAGGGCTGGGGTCGCCTCGTCGTGCTCAGCGCGGCGGACGATCCGCATGCGGTGCGCGCTGCCTTCATGGCCGGCGCCCAGGGATACCTGCTCAAATCCGCCTCCCCCATGATCGTCGCCGACGGCGTGCGCCGAGTCCTGGACGGCGGTGTGTACGCCGACCCCAGCGTCGCCTCCTTGCTGGCCGCCGGTATCCGCGGCGGCCAGCCGACCGGCGACAGCGCCACCAGTGAGCTTTCGGGTCGAGAGGTCGAGGTGTTGTCGCTGGTTTCTGATGGTCAGTCCAACAAGGAAATCGGCGAGAAGCTTGGCCTTTCCGCGTTGACGGTCAAGAGCCATTTGGCCCGTATCGCCCGTAAGCTGGGCACCGGTGACCGCGCCGAAATGGTGGCCATGGCGATGCGTGCTGGGGTGATCCGTTGAGCTCGGCCGGCGACAACTCCGCTGCCCCTCGGCGTCGGCCGTTGGCGTAGCGGGATTTCCGGCCTCGTGCCGTGATGCGTCGCTTTCAGGGAGCTCCGCGCGGTTAAGGTTTGGCGTGTGAGATCAACGTGAGGCGGCAGTGACCGAGGCGGCCAGTGATTTTCAGGACTCAGCCGCCGGCGACCTCGACGAGCCGGCCGCCCGGGACACCGACGAGCCGGCTGCCTCCGAGCCGGAGGTGGTCTGGCTGCTGGAACCCGCGGGCGGCCTGCCCCCGGTCGTCGTCGATGAAGCCGGCCTAGCGCGGCTGGCCGCGCGTCTTGCGGCCGGTCACGGCCCGGTCGCGGTAGATGCAGAACGAGCCTCCGGCTACCGGTACTCGGCCCGGGCCTACCTGGTCCAGCTGCGGCGCGCTGGGGCCGGATCGAGCCTGATCGATCCGGCCGCGGTGGCGGATCTGCGCGTGATCGACGGCGCGCTTGCCGATGCCGAGTGGGTGCTGCATGCCGCCAACCAGGACCTGGCCTGCTTGGCGGAGGTGGGGATGCGGCCGAGGGCACTTTTCGACACGGAGCTGGCCAGCCGCCTGCTGGGCTACCCCCGTGTCGCGTTAGGCACCATGGTCGAGCAGTTGCTCGGGGTCCGGCTGGAGAAGGGGCACAGCGCGGCGGACTGGTCGACCCGGCCGCTTCCGGAGTCCTGGCTCACCTACGCGGCGTTGGACGTGGAGCTGCTTGTCCCCTTGCGGGACGTGCTTGAGCGCCAGCTCGCTGATGCCGGCAAGCTGGATTGGGCGCACCAGGAGTTCGCCGCTGTCATGGTTAGCGCGCTGATTGCCCCGGTTCCGCGGGTGGAGCCCTGGCGACGGCTCTCCGGCATTCACAAGCTGCGCAGCCCCCGACAGCTCGCCGCGGCAAGAGCACTGTGGGACGCGCGGGACGCGCAAGCACGTAATCGTGATGTCGCGCCGGGTCGGGTGCTGCCGGACACCGCCATCCTCGGGGCGGTCCTGGCGGCCCCGCCGAGCAGGGGGGAGCTCGCCGCGCTGCCGGTGTTCTCCGGACCCCGGCAGCGCCGGCTCGCCGGAATCTGGTACGCGGCGTTACATGAGGCCGGTTCACTTGCCGACGGCGAACTGCCCCGTATGGCGACCGGCACGGGCGACGGGCCGCCGCCAGTCAGCCGGTGGGCCGAACGTGATCCGGTCGCGGCCGCCCGGCTGATCCGGGTGCGCGCGGCCCTGACCGCCCTCGCCGACCAGCACGCCGTTCCCGTGGAAAACCTGCTCGAGCCGGCCCTGTCCAGGAGATTGGCGTGGGGGCCACCCGCAGGAAGCTCGATCGAGCACGCCCTGTTCGACGGCGGGGCTCGGCCCTGGCAGGTCCAGCTCACCGCGGCGCCGCTTTCGGCAGCCCTGATCGACCCGTGACGGTTTCGCTGACGGCGGCCCCGGCGCCGTTGCTGGCCCGAGCGCGCGGGTTGCTGGCCGACGGCCGGACCGGTGGCACCTCGGTCGCCGAGCATTTGCCGGGTCCCCTGGTGCCCGCTCCGGGTTGGCCGGCCGCCGGCGATCTGATCGGGCTCGCCATTTCCGATCCTGCCTATCTGATCGTGGTGGCGGGTCAGGTCGTGGGAGGGTGCGGGCGCAAGCAACGGCCCGCCGACGGCGTGGGCACCGAAATCGGCTACGGGGTCATCCCGAGTTGGCAGCATCGGGGCGTCGGGACCGAAGCGGTCCGGCTACTGCTGGAGGAGCTATCGCATTTGGGCGCGGCACGGGTCACCGCGCAGGTGGTTCCCAGCAATGCGCCGTCGCTGCGGCTGCTGGCGCGCCTTCGTTTCACCGCGTTCGACGGGCCGGATCAGGACCATGTCTGGATGCACCGATCCCTCACGGTGAAAAATACCTAACGCAGGGTAGTCACCCGTTCGCTTCCACCTGAACTCGGCCGGCCTGGGTACCGTTTGACGGTGCCCCTGCCCTCCGCCGCGCTACGTGAGCTGCTGCTCGCTGCCCAGGTGCTGGATGAGGTGGACCTGGAGATCCACGACGCCGGTGTCGTGCTCACCGACGGGCCGCCGGTGGTGGTGCTCTGGTCCGCACTGCTCACGGCCGCCCAGGGGGCGCCGCTGCGCAGCATCCGGGCGCGGCAGCGGGTCGTTGCCTGGTTGGGCCTGCGTCGGCAGGTTGCCGACCTGCCACTGGCGCTGCTGACCGATCAGGTCCGGCCGGTGGGCCTGCCGGTGGGGCACGCGCTGCACCCGGGGCCGGAGTGGGTGCGCCGCACCCCGCTCGGCGGCGCACTCGCGCTCGGGCTGGGGCTGCTGGGCCTCGACCGGAAACGGCCCGATGACGTTTCGGTGATCCCACCCAGCATCTGGCGGGCCTCGCGGATCGACGCGGCGCAACTATGGCCGGACTGCGCGGCTCGGCTGGAGCAGATGGGTGAGCTGGCAGCCCGCCGGTGGAGCCGCGACGGCGCGGAGCTGCTCCGGCCGATGGGTGGGTGCGACGTGGTCACGCTGCTCGGTGCGGCCACCCTGCGCCGTGCCCTGGCCGAGGCCACCGGTGGGCTATGTCCCGTCGTGGTTCCGATGCGCAGCCGCGGCTGGACGCAACTTTCCCGCCTCGATCCGGCCTTTGCGGCGGCAGCCGCTGCGGCCACCGCTCCGCAGGAGCGGGGCTTCCCGCGCCCGCTGCTGATCACCGTCGATGAAGTGGTGCTCGCGGCTAACGGGCCGCACACCGGGCTGGGTGCTGTCGATGGGCTGCCCAGCCGCGACCGCCGAGCCGGTGCCTTCCCCGGCTGACGGGCCCCCCTGCCCCCAACCCGCGCAGGCCGCTCGGGGCTGGCTGGCAAGTCCTGCCTAGTACGACAGCCGTAGTTCGTGACCTTTGGGCGTTTCTGCGCTGATCTGGGCGGCCACCGCGTGATCATCCGGTGCTTATGTGGAACATCGAAGACGCCGCGGTGGCCGCGGCGCACAGCGTA
>JAABUP010002519.1_pt1 | contig 35203 bp, 40 predicted proteins | sample 5559201 | NCBI WGS metagenome assembly JAABUP01 (sample SAMN10711887, study PRJNA513373) | rock metagenome | isolation source: Antarctica rocks | place: Antarctica
CAGCAGCGAGCCAAAGACAGCAGGGTCAGCGGCAAAGCCAGAGGCAACTCCAGAAAGCGTGGCTGTCTTGCACAGTTCAAGGTCACCAGGCTATACTGTTGGCCAGATGTTGCTCAGCTCAGCCTACGGCATGCAGCTCACACTGATGCAGCTGGGAGTGCAGCTCATGGTGATGTCATCACTGCATGGTGATGTCATCACTGCACAGGGTGTCAAGCACATGTACGCCCCTGCACTGTCTGCAGAGATGAAGGATTGGGTGCGCACCAAGCTGCTTTCAGGGGTCCCCACCAGGCAGATTCTCAAGGAGCATTGGAAAAATGTCTGGCCCAAACTCAATGCTGGCACAGCTGACAGGGACTGTTTCCTGGTGTCTCAAGACATACGCAACATCCACAGCAAGCTTGTCACAAGCAAGGATGACCCCTCTCTCAAGTATGAGGTGAAGGCAGCAGGCACAAGCAAAGCCAGCTGCACCTGTCACAATGGCCAGCTCCACTACCTTTGCAAGCACATGATGAAGGTGGTCAGCCTCAGCACAGGCCATTCAGGTGCTGAAATCATTCAGGCGCTTGGTACACGGGCAGGATCCAGCTTGCAAGGCCTGGGAAAGCTCCAATCCAGCACAAGCACCCAGGCAGATAGCAGTAGTGACCAGATGGCAGAGCTTGAAGGCCACTTTGCCTTGGACAGCTCAGACAGTCAGCCCAAGCCAGCTCCAAAGCCGCAGCAAAGGAAGCAGCAAACTCACGACAGTGCAGCTTGCCGGCAGCAGATGGATACAGCTCTCAAGGAGATGTTTAGCACAGTGACAGGCAATGATGAGCTGGAGCAGCACATGCTGAGTAAAATTCTTCAGATGCAAGGCAGCATAGCCAGCATCCAAGCCAGCAACTTGACTGGCACAGCTCACCCCATGGCAGTCCTAGACCGGGTGAAGGACACCTGGGGCAACTCTGTCAAGCGCAAGAAGACTGTAGGCTTGGATGGCTTCCCCAAGCAGCGTAAGCGGCAAAAGCCTGACAGCTCAGGTGCAGCAGCTGAACAGGAAGCACAGCCCTTCAGCAAGCCTGCTGCAGCCAAGAAGAAGCAGGGCCCGAGACAAGCTGAAACTGCTTCAGCCAACAAGGAGAACTCATCTGCTAGAGGCAACACTCAGATCAACAGTGATGCTGCAGTGACAGTAGCTCAAGCACCCGCAGCAGCCAAGCCAGCAAGCAAGCGCAGATGCGGAGAGTGCGCCACGTGCAAGAACCTCACCGGCAAGAAGGGATGCCTTCGGAACAAGGCGCGCTGGGAAGCCGAGCTAGTAGCTGCATCCCACTCCACGACTTAGACGGTTTTCGCAAAGGCTGTAATGACAAATCCGTGCGCTGAGCTCTGAGTTCGATTTGCATCGGCGCTGGATTCTGGCGCATCGGTGGCGCATGGGATTCTAGCTTGAGAATCAGGCTAACAGTTGTGCTAGCCACCTGCTTTTCTGCTATGGTGACATCGATGTTAATGTGCATGGCACTCAGCAATTGGCGCAGTTGCTGCATAGGTGCACTAGCAGTTGTTGCCTTGGCTGCACTAGCAGTTGTTGCCTTAGCTGCACTAGCAGTTGTTACCTTGGCTGCTTTGCCAGGCAAACATGGAGGGAATGCATGTAGCTGTGTGTTATGCTCATGCCCAGCTTATGCTGCCTTTGCAAGATCAGCTTACGTCACAGAAAATGTTGATGGCAATTTAGACAGCACATACCTTGCTTGCGCACATGGCTGTGAAGTGTACACAATCACAAATGAACATGCTTCTTATACTGACGAGCAGAACTTGCGTGGTATGGCCGTTAAAATGGTCATCACAACAATAATTCAACTGCATTGCCTAGTACAGTATAATAAGATTCGTGCCCAACTGTCATATGCCATCACCCTTCAGTCAAGTCTGTCCATCAGTGATAGGCTATCACACATATGCGGTAGGTACATCTGTCTAAAATGAATGCTGAGGCAGCAGCTAAACCATTTGCAAGCAGCTGCTCTGCAATCTGCCTAAAACACTATGGACCGACGCTGAAAGTGTTTCAGCCTGAGTGCATTGTGGCTGACATCAGCTGGTGCATTCCAAATATGTCATATGCACTGTGCTGGCACTGCCTGCGGCTACTCGTGAACAATGGCGTTCAAGGGGGAGGGGAAGAGGTTGGGGCCGTGTAGGGGGACAAAACGAAAGCGGAAAGATTTGTGTAAGAATAAAGCAGAGTAGCGTGCTGCAGCACAGGGCAAGTATATGTAGTCTTCAGCACATTGTGATTCATATCCACCAGCTAGCATATGTCTTCAGCTGCTTCATGTTGAGGGATCAGAGGTTGACGCAACGGATTCTGGACGCAAATCCAAAACCTGTTAAAGCCCTCAGATACCAGGTGTTCAGCTGCCTGCTGACCTGCTCTGCTCTTGTTGTACTTGTACATGCCTACCATCAGTGCTGCAGGCATGAAAGGTGCGGTCAGCTGGCCAACAAAAAATTCAGTGTCAGCAAGAGGTGTGAGTGTTTGTGTGAACCCTGTGATGATCCTGCTTGCACATCAACTGTTGTACCTTATGTTGTCCAACCTGGGTCTTGCAAGCATGGGAAACCAGCTTGGGTGTACAAGAGTCATGGAACATAATGGTCACGTGCAAAAAAGCATATGCATATGCATGCTGCACACACAGGCTTTGCGGGCAGGCATACTGTCATGTGCCTCCCACTCCTGAGCCATGTCTGCTCTGCAAGTCTGCACATTGCTGCATGCAAAGCTGATGCAGGGAACAGGGCATACCAGAGAATGCTGCAACAAAGCCTGCAGCGCAGATGAGTAAGTCTAGCCAGGAGCTTTGTAGGCCATCATTGACCATCTCCTTGCCTTGCATCACCGCCTGCAGGCACAGCAGTTAACATTCATTCACCGCTGTGACTACTACCTGGAGATATTGCATTGCGCCATGCATTCAATGCCCAAGGGCATTGATCACAGGCACTCATGCTGACTGCCAGCAGTTGCCTACTGTGTGTGCAAGAAGAGTTCTCAGTAAACGCAGATCTGCAAAGTTGTCATGTCTGTTGCCCACCAACTCATTGGGCTGCACATTGTTTTGTGAGCAATGCAAGTGAAGCAGCAACGATGTGAATCATGCAAGTGCAACAGCAGTCTCCAGGGTAGCTGATCATCACCTGCTTGCTGTTCTGACCATCAGCCTCAGCATCTGAGGTGGCCTGATGCTGTACAACAGTACGCACACTGACCTTCACTCTTTCTCCTCCATCAACCTACAGCTGGCAGTCACATGTTGAGCTGGCTGCAAAACGCAGAGACATGTATGCTGCTTTCACTGCAACTTGCAGCGCTGTCTGTCCTGATAGAGTAGATATTGTGTGATGTTGCTGACACGCCGATGCCAGGCGAGTGACGACTTGTTTGCAGCTGCTATCAACCAGGAGCAATGGTATAAAGGCTGGTGACAGATTGTGGATGGCAGACATGTGTATACCAGATGTGAAGGCTTGAATCAGCTGACAGCTATGGGCACATGTGCATGCACGCTGTGGTGCTTGTTGACTCAAACGGTGCGACATGTACCTGGATCTCAGCCATTTCCACTGAGAAGGCACCGCCGCGTGATGAGAAAACGCCCTGCCTATCAAAGCTGGCATCAAGCTGGTTCACGGTAAAGCCCTGCTTGGCGATCTGTTGTTGGAAACGCCTGCTCAGGATTGAGTCTCCGATGACCCTCTGCAAAACCTATATGGCAGGTGCAACATGTCTGAGATGCAACACATAAGAGCAGATATTGCCAGGATAGTGCTGATCAGGTTCTCTGTCCTGCCCTAGACATGCAGGAAACTCTGTGCATCTGTCACGGGTGCTGAAGCACACTGCCATGGTGTTGTCTGAACTGCTGTTGGTCAACATCACGAGCCATGCCGAGCTTGAGACTTGCTGACCACACCGCATGTTGAGGCAATACACAAGACTCAGTGCAGCATCCAGTGACAGACCATACTCTCTGTTCCAACAAAGTCTGACAAACAGGTGCAGCAATGACAGGCTAGCCATTCTATTGAGCTACAATAAAAACATAACCATGGTGATACAATAAATCATGATCAATGTTGTATATACTATATTTAGAATATAAAAGTATCAGCAGCCATGGTTGCAGAAGGCACATCCACCACACCAATGCTATCTCACCTCTGATTGGTTGGTAGCTATGCTGAGCACCATAGTCAGCAGCACAGCACTCCTCAGCACAGGCTTCTGCACACCCACGCTGTCGTCACTCAAGAAGCTGTGTGACAAAGGCATCTGAATGATGTCACTGGGTTTCTGGATGACACCACTGGCTTTCTGATTGAAGTCACTGGGTTTGGCCTCATCAGCCAAGGGCTCATCCAGCCAGCTGAGAGACTGCCCTGAGCCAGCCAAGGGGTCAGACCTGTGTGCTGCTGATACAGCCTTCAAGGCAGGGAAGCCAGCCTTGTCTGCATGCGGCTGGTCCAGGTACACCCCCTGCAGGCTCTTGGCACTGGGCCGCACCAGACTCTTTACAGCAGGCGCCGTTTGCTGGTCAGACACACTGTCGAAACTGCTGCTGAACAGTCCATGTGACGCCTGCTGACTCTCGGCATGACTCAGAGCATGCAATGCCTTGGTGATGGCTTGTCCATTGCGTGGGGTGAACAGGCTAGCAAGCTGCTGAGTGGACTCGTTCTGGGCATCCAAGACGCCTGCTGCAACTCCCAGAGGACGGCCTTGCTTTTGGATGGTGGCTGTCACTGGCTTGGGGTTGGCAGCTAGGGGTTGGTTGGGGGTGTCTGTCAACCCCTCCAGCGTGCCAGTGCCATCAGCTAGCGTTTGTAGTTGTTGGGGAGTCAGATGGTGGTTGGGCTGGGCCACTGTGGCCCCCCCACCTGTCTTCAGGAACAGCAGGTGCGGGTGTGTGTCTGTCTGAGGCAGACTGACCAAAGCTTTGCTGTGAGATGCGGCCTGCTGGGCGTCTAGCTTAGGGCTAGGCTTCATGGAAGCAAGAGCGTATCTGGCTGATGGGCTGTCCATGTAGTCATCGGAAACATATACCGGCCTGCTTGAAGGGGTGTCTATGCAGTCATCTGAAACTTGAACACGCCTGCCTGATGCATTGTCCATGTAGTCATCAGAGACACTGCCTGTTCAGCATAGCAACATGTCAGCAGCAAAGCCTGGTCAATGCAGAACCATGACAGTGAGATGGAGTGCATACAGAGTTGGCAGAAGCTGGCATTGTGCCTAGATGGCCAATGAGTGCTCACATGGCACTTTGCATGGCTGAGCGCTGCAGTGGTTCTGCATCTTGTCAAGAGTGCCCCAAAAATAGCATTCAAGTGCAAAAAATGCGCCATGAGAGAATTGCAACCTAGTGCATATAGCAAACAAAGAACCAATCAGACACCAGATATTGCCAGCAGAAAGGCTCAATGCTGTGGATGGTAACAAGCTGCACAGCTTGCTGGGCACAAACAAGTATGCACAGCCGTTAGACTCAAGAATACGGTATCAGCTTTGAAATGCCCATGCTGTATACTGAATCAGTAGCTGGTTGGGTGCATTGAGCAGTGCTACCTTGCTTAAATTCGGAGAATGCTTGCAGGAGGCTGAGCACATCACTGGGAGACTCAGGGGCCTGGTTGGCAGACATCACAAAGTCCTTCAGCGTCAGCAGCTTTGGATCATCCTTTTGCATGGCTGCAAAGTCAAGCTGGATCTGCAGCACACATGACACATGGTCAGTCAGCATGCAACGCCATCCTCTGGCTGTACTTGTGACATGTTGCGACCACATAGGACATCAGTTGTGAACAGCTGCTACACAACAGACATAGCTGGTGCAACGCTGTGCACATGTCTGGCCTGTGATGCTGTGGAAGGTAAGAGCTTGGTAGAAGATGATACAGTCAATGCCATCTAAGGTGTGCTACTATGTTGGACAGGCTTAAAGACGTACATTTGCAAGTGAGTCCTTTGATTCCAACAGCTGTCTGGCACCAGCCAGATTGCTGCTTCCAAGCTCTGCATGCCTGGCTGTTGCAGAGATGACTGTGATGCTGGTCTGGTTTACACCCTGCAGCAGGCAAGCTGCTGATCATGTTGCATTTAGTGGGAAGCAACCGCTGAGATACAGACCATTTTAGAAGCTCAGAATTGGCCACTCACCCACACTTCAGCCGCGGCATGCAGCAACGTGCTGACAGACAGAAAGTCCATAGTTGTGATTTGCAGCGTGACATTCAGAGGTGCCTCTGTAGCTCCTGCAGGCATAGCCTTCGTCAACTAAAGCTTGCAGGCAAGCTGCAGCAGGAACAATGACCAACATGTGTTACATACCTGTCATAGCAGCTGTTGTAGCTAGCACTGCTGTCAAGAGCAGCGTCAAGAGGGCCATGATGCAGTGAACACCCCTCTGGTGCTGATGGCAGAGCAGACCTGCAAGCAGGAAGCCTGCACCAAAACGTTCAAATCCTTTGACATGTCTAGGCACAAGGAAAGGTCCTCAACAGAGCTCCGGAAAAACGCAGTGCGTCGCAGAGCAACAGGCAGGCGTGACACATGCGAAACCGCGCTATGCTGATAGCAGGTGCCTCGGAAAACACGCTTGCACGCGCAAAGTGATGTGGCCGACTCACCAGCGGTTTGATGCTGGTTCTCTGAACAAGAGCAAGGTCTCAGCTGAGCTTGCAGTGCAAGCTACTCAGCTCGAGTCGAAGCGTCTGCTGCAACCTTTCGATAGCACACTTTTGATGGGAGACCGGTTTTAAGCTGCGCACACGCAACTGCGCAAAGAGAAGCCTACAGCGATATCATGCACCAGAACGCTCGAGCTAAGCCTATGCGCAGATGTGCCGATGTCCGTCGCGCTCAAAAGCTGTCCTTGACTGCAGAATGATGGGAAATCCAAAGCAAAGTCGAGGTTCAAAGTCAAATCACGCCATTTTGAGCCGAGATTTTCGAGATTTCAAAGGTGTATTAGCAAATTATTAAACCCTGATTAAACTCTAATTAAAACCTAAAACCTGAGGACAGCAATAATAGAATTCGAAGCACATTTCGATCGCGCCGAGCAAATAGTTCGCCCGCTTGCGGGCTTCTGACCGCGAACTGAGCTTCGCTGTGCAGAAACTGCCCAAGTGCCGGGGCCAAGTTGTCATTTGTACAGAAAGGAAGCTTGTCTGCTTAGGTTGTCCCGCTCAGACAGAACGAGTACCGGTGCCTCGCTCCTCCACGGCAGACACCTCGGCAAATCAACGACATTGTACGACTACATATTAAGGTCATCATTCTGCGGCGGGCCCAGCTGCAGAAATGTGTAAACAGCAAGAATATGCCAGGCAAGTGCATATGTGGCTATGTAGCAGCCGATCAACGATTCGAGAGGCAGATACATACTTGTACCAGTGGGTTGAGACTTGCACTGTTCAGTGGGTTGCCGTTGGGAGATGCAGAGAACAAAGTCGCAGCAGTCGGCACATTGCTTTCAATTGCTTCCCAAAGTGACTCTCAAGGCAAAAGTCATTGCTGGTACAAGCTCAGGTCCACACTGCCAGCCATCCACCACCAGTTACGCAATCTCATTAACGTGACGAACATCCGTGAGCTTTGCTGTGCACACCAACAAGTCAGCAAGGACAGGAGTATGCAGATTCAAAACATACGGTCCAGGCCTCATGACATGTCTGATTTGTTGCATTCAAGCCCCACTTTACTGCCCCGACAAAACATTCGCATTCAAGCACATACATGCAGAAATAGCATTTGACAAAAGAGAGACCTTCACTTGCACTATTGGTCAGGCAGATACATGGTCTGACAGCAGCTAATACTCATCATGCAGATATACTCATTAGCTGTCACAAAGACCTGAGCAACCCGCTCCATATTCATTCAGGCAACACGACTGATGCTCTAGTGGGGCATGCAGCTATACAGCGAACAATGCATTGCAGCAGCAAACGTCAAATCAAATAGTATACATGCTTGAGGCCAAAAAAATATTTGGGATGAAATGAGTGTTTGTAGGCTGAATGTCTTGTAACATCACCACTCAGGACTGCTTTTGCTTAAGCAGGCCTTTGACTTTGTTGACAAACTTGTTGACCTGCTCCCCATCAATATGTGGCATTCCAGACGCAGCATCGCCCACAAACCGCTTTGCATTTCCCAGCTGCTTATACAGCGGCTGCGCATATTTCTCCACAGCGAATGGCGCATCATTCTCAAATGATTGCTGGTCACTGCTGGCAAAGGTTGCAAACACGACTGACCCAGTCACAAAGAACACAATGGACGGAACAAACAAAGCCAGCGGCCAGGATCCAGTCTTGTCCAGAATGGCTCCTGTGATGGTGACACCAATGATTCCAGGGATAGCTCCTGTGGTGTTTGTCAATCCCAGCAATACAGGAGCATACCGTGGGGAGAGGTCTGCATGATTGCAGTAAAGGCCAGCCAGAGAAAAGCTTGCAAGCCCCAGCCCAGCTGTGATGAGACCTGCAAAGCATCAAAAGACAGTCAGTGCAGAAGCAACCTAGATGTAATACAGGCTTTGCCAGTGGAGACTCTCTGAGCAAACGCTAGCAGGGTAAGTGCGCCCTCATCTACAACAACACACATACAGACTGTACAACAAAGCAAACGAGCCATTTCAGCAGCAGCCAGGCATGCTGATGGCAGACAGGCAGGTGAGCAGGCACATCTGACGTCTTGCACAGCACACCAAGAGCGTGCTCTGCATATGCAAGCCTGTCCCAGCCACACTTGCAGCGCTGCCAGGTCAAAGGACAAGCACCCACCAACTTTCAGGTGGCTGTCATCTGTCAAGCTAGCGCCAGCCAGGCACAGAGCGGGTCCCAAGAAGGCTGTGCACTGCGCCAGCTTCCTGACTTGCACCACCGGCATGCCCTTTGAGAAAAGGGCGTCGCCAGCTGTGCCGGCTATGGAGGAGGCGACGATAGCAGCAACTGGGGGCAGCAGTGAGAGCTGAGCAGCTTGTGTCAAGTTCAGGCTGAGTGTGTCGGCAAAGTAGCTGGGCAACCAGGCCATCATGGTGTAATGGAACCTGCATGACAGGCCAAGGGGTGAACACGCATTGCAGGACAAGGTGTGGTGATGCTTTAAAATGGCGGGAGCAGGCATGATGCGTCAACAAGTAAACAGCCACCCGGCTTTGAAGACCACATCAGTGTTCAGAAATCAGAGTGGCCTCTGCCAGTTGTGGGATACCATAATGCACACAGAGGCAAGCACAACTGACAGGTTGCTGCCAGATGACCAAACTACCAGGAAAGGCCTGCTAGGCCAGACTGCATTGGATGGCTGTTGAAATCTCATGCAGCAGGAAAGAATACGAATGAGGGCATGAAACCAACAGACATGGCGCACCAGTTGTTGCAGAAGTGTGTGTAGGCAAGTGCCTGCACAGGTCTGTTTCTGAGGAAGCCCCTCCAAGGGACAGTCTGTTCTCCAGAGGCAGTCAGCTTGACAGCTGGCCCACTATGTTGTTGGTAACCCTGGAGCTTTGCAGCCACCTCAGGCTCCTTGATGGCAATACCGCTCTGGACCTGCTCAAACCATACTGCCCATCCCAAGCCTGCGCCACAAAAGTTTGGGACAAGGTTGCAGCAAGGGTGCAAGATCACAGCATGATTGAGGAATACTGAAGCCTGGTTGCTGATGATCTGTTTGAAAGGACAGACACGACCCAAACTGAGGCAGTGCGTAATGTGACCTGACGCTCAACTGCAGTTTGGCCATACAGAACCATTGCAGTGCAACCTTTGGCTGGAATAAACCTGACAAGATGCACCAGATAGATTGGTTGTTGCCAGTGCCGACACAGGCATCAGCAGAAGCTTTGCAATGTTTGCAAGCACAGACACAGGGAACAACCGAAATTCACTTTCTGAGGCGGCCAGCACCTTTCCACTGGTGCACATGAGGAAGCTGTACTCACCTAGCAAGCCAAAGGCATAGAACACAGTGGGCCAGCCAAAGCGCTCAATGAGTGGAGGAGCGACAAAGAGGCCCAAGAGGCTGCCCACATGCAGACCACCAAAAATGAAGCTCATGGCACGTGACCTCTCATCCTGGGAGATGACACGAGCAACCATGTCGGTGGCAGAGGAAGGCGCAACACCCTCACCCAGCCCTACTGCTGCTCGTGACAGAAAGAGCCCTGCATTGCAGCATCAGCCTCAGCAGCTTGCCTGCTTTACACGACTCCTACTCCAGGCAGGAGTAATTGCAGCATTGAGCTCTGGCTTTTGTTATCAGAAACAGTGGTCAGGCGTTGCTTCCACAGAGACTTAGCGCCGAAGTAGATGTAGTTGAAGCAACAGTGCTGCATGCTGTTCCGGCTGTGCAATATGCCTAAGCATGCACTGTGCAGTCTGATTCTCACACAGCACTAAGTTACAGCGCTGCAACTGTGACTAGGCTGAGTCTTGCAGCATGTACCTGGCATAGTGCCAGCCATGACAGGAACAGCTGCTGTGGCAAGCGACCACAGGCCCACCCCCATAGGCAGGATCTTGCGGCCACCTTTTTTTGCAATGATGTAGCCGCCAGGTATCTGAGTCAGCATATAGCCAAAGAAGAAACTGGACTGAACAAGACCAGACACTGTGGAGCTCCAGCCAAAGTCTTCAGCCATTGGGATGATTGCAACACTGATATTGACCTTGTCCTGCAAGTAGACAAGGTTGCTTACAGATCTGGTAGCAAACTGAAGCAGGCCAAGTGTGCAGCACTTTGTCGGCAACACAAGCCCAAGTGGCTGTGGCAAAGCGCAGAAAGGCTCACCATGTTACATAGGACAAAGGCCATTGATGTAGCAAAGACAAGCTTGTATTTGGCTGGCAAGTCATCCCAGTGGCGCCCAAACAGTTTGTGCAAAATGTTCTGATTGGCTGGAGATTGACTGCCATTAAACTGGTAATCATCCTCTACGCCATCATAGCTGCCACTGTCTAAGCTGCTGCTGGACGCTGAGCTGTGCAAATGCTCGAACTCCAACTCAGAGCGCTTGGCAAGTCTGTGACCAGGGGAAAATTCGTTCTCCCAGTCCTTCTCAAACTGACCCCTTTTTGCCGCTGCGGTGATCAACCGGCGAGGTCTTGCCGCATGCCCTCTTCGGTGATGTCTACGCTGACCAGCAAATATTCTGCAACAGGGCGGGTGCATCAGACAGCCTGCGGTCTACAGTCAAGAAGTAGAAGGCGTCTCTGGCACATAGACTACCTGCAGCTTGGCAGGCCCCCAAGCGCGTGAAGGCCTGTTTGACTCATTGTCCCTGTCGTCTACCAAGCACAAGACCTCTCAAAGCTTACAATCAAATGCTCCTCTGTGTGAAAAGAAGGTCTGAATTCCTTGAATAGCGTTCTTTCTAGACGCTGACCTCGTGCTAATTCAACGCTTTGCCCAGAAGGTTTCAGGACAACTTGTGGTCGCGGCGGGAATCCCCTAGCACATTCACTGTCCGTTGGCTTTGTGGTTCACGCAAGCTTCTTCGAAATGGACGAGGGTGGATAGAATTCTTAGATTATCATTAATAACCTTAGGAAGTTTCGGAACGGTCACATCACTGCAGCAGGCCATCTGGCAGGGAGCATGCTGTGCGTGCTGTCGAAGCTGCCACAAAGACGGCTTGCGTTAGCCAATTGTGAACATTACAAGGGCTCAAGCTTCATCGCGATCAGCGTACGGTCCCCGGGCGGTTTTGTCAGCGCGACAGACGCATTGTGCAGAGGGGGGCAAGACAGCGCGCCGCGCATGCCAACACCACCAGGCGCAAGCAGTCAAGACACACAACGCGCAGAGAGAAAGTCACAGCCTGTGCCAAACCCTTTGCACGAAAGCGTATTCGTGTCTAACGATACTCCCGTTCATGATGTCCCAATGCACATTATTCACCGACCGCTGCAGTCCACGACAGACGAGAGCAAGGTATCAAGAGATAACACATGCTGAAAATTTCAAGTTGCCGCTCGGCATCCGGATTGGGCTCATGAAGCTTTGTCTCTGCAATTGCAGGTCAAAACATTTGTGAAAGAAATGCAAAGAGGGGATGATTTCACCCCCATAGAGGTCCTGTGGGTGCAAAGGGGGGTTGACAACTTTTACTTTGCCTTCGGTGGCTGTCATAGATGGGAAGCTCACAAGAGGCTCAACAGACCAACAATCAAGGCAAAGCTTGTGAAAACTGCACCAAAATCACTGTCTATATATCTTGGGCGAGACCCGTTTGTATGACCCTGCTGAACCATGCTAGCTTGCAACAGTCACAATCACTGGAGTTAGCAAGGCATGTGCATGAGCTCGCTTGTCACGCAATGAGCGCTGATCAAGGCATTGGGCAGGGTAGCTTGCACTTCAATCGAACGAACCTATAGGAATAGCTATGACCAAATGAATGCATTCAGAGGATGAGGTAGGTGTGTACGTACAGGGTATACTAGTACAGTATATTTTCTACACTAGAGTACCCTTCAAGCCCGTGAGGCTTGTTCTGGCCAGAAGCCTGGCTGACCAACAACCACAACATGTCCCTGGCGATTTCACATGACAGCTGCACATAATGTCTGCATGACTACATCTGCCCAAACTATTGACAATTGAGCTGTTGACTTGTCTCATCCACCGCATGTGTGCACACTGTCAAACCTTGAGCCAAATTGATTATCGGTGCATCTGTTGAGCAGCAACATGGTTGTGCAAGATCACATCAGGTGCTTGCATCCTCAGTCATGCTTGTGCACAGGCTTCTGCAATGATCTGTCTCTTCACTATCTGCCACTTAGTCTCAAGAGGACAGTTCCTGGACGTCATTATTGTAGGAGAAATTAGTCATAAATTCCAAGCAAACAATTCTTGGCTTGATGTTGTTAAGCACTAACCAGAGTGATGCACAGGCAAAACGTCTCTGGTCAGTTGCAATGCTTCTCCGCCAGAAAACCCTGATATACTCTAATAAGCCCTAGTTACTAGTCTGAGTCATATGCCCTTTTACATTCATGTCTGTGTGTGTGTGTGTGTGTGTTCTCACCAATTGTAACTATGTCATGTGCTGGTGCTTAAACATCTTGTCAGCCAAGAAACCCACAGCAATCAACTGATTGCTGACTGGCTGTACAGACAGTTGCCACACTTGCAAGTGGCTGGTCTGTACTGATGCACACTATCCTCTACCTTGAGACTGTCCATGCGTTGCAGATTCCGCATACATCATCTGCACTTAAGATGCAGTCGTGAAGCCAGAGTTGACACCTGTGACCGGCACAGTTTGCAGGCTTTGTCAGGCTACAATGGAAAATGGAATTGCTGCTGGCTGCTATGACATCTGACAAGCATGCACCACAGCAGCATACCTGCAGCGCCAGGACTGACTGGAGCATGTCGCGAACTGCAGCCTTTGACACCAAGCATCAAAGGTCAGTCTGCTGCACCTTCTCCAGCAAGGCTGAGCACAACCCATGCAGCACCCTCAGCTCCTGCACCAACAGCAGAAGGCGCTACATCATTGCTCATCAATGTTACAGTCATGGGAACGATTTTCTGTGGACCATGCTGGCCGAAATCGTTTTTATAGCATGCATGCAGCAGCAGAAAGCTTGATGGCTTGTACATGTCAGGTGAAGCATTTGGCAGCGTTCTGAGCCACAGCCTGGTTGCCTTGCGTTGAAGCATGCAACACTCCCTGATTCTTCGTCCAAACAGCTGATGTCATGCTGTACATGCAATGATTAAGCTTCAAACCCTTGCCATGGCTTGCAGCGCAGACCAGTTTGCAGCTGGTTCAGGCTCTACAGGTGTATATCAACAGACACTGTGCATCAGCATTTGCAAAATAAATATGATTGCCTACCGCACATATCAGAGACCCATTCAACTATAGTCATGCAAGGTTTTGTGATTGCGTGCGCAGACAGCAAATCGCACACATACCTGCACTGTGACTTGGGCTTTGGACAGGACGGCCTTCACATGGCCTGCTGTCCTGCGTTTGCGGCCATGACTGCCTGTGCCACCCACACTGTCTGCCAACCTGCCAGCACATATGCCACAATCCCTCACTTCAGCTTCATTCATGGGATTCACTATGTGCAACACTGTGCGGTATGGAATGAGTCGCCTCATGACTGGCTGATTGCACTTTTGGCAACGCTTGACCATCTAAGATGACACCGTTTGATGTCATCTCAGCCGCTCTTGTTGAGTCCAGAATTACAGTGGCTTTCAACCAAAGCAGAAGCGCTGAGGTTGATGACATGCTTTGGCATACACAACATGCTTTGGTGTCAAGCAATATCGATTTCTGGGATTGGAACATATGAGCAGCAACAGCTGGCCTCTGAACACAGCCCAAGCAGCAAATTGCAAATCCCAGGAAGCATATCATTTTGACCGCAACGCTTACAGTATATAGTGCAATTACCACAACAGTAGCATTGATCACAGCAGAGTTTGCTCGGCTGCAACATACCCAAGACCAGCAGCATCAGTAAGCTCTGTCCATCTGTTTATGAGAAACTCAACGTCACTCCTTGGCGCAGGCTGATGCTGCTTTGGTACTTGCTTGACGGCTGCCACATCTGTGGCCACACAGCCACTTGTAGTTTTGAAATTGCAGTCTGTCTTAGACGACCTTCTTGACAGACAGGTACTGGATTTCAATACAATCACATAAGGCAGCATTGCGGCACAAATGGCACAACGCAGTGGATGCATTGTGTCAAGTAACTTGTGGCTGTGGTGAGCAACACCAACACTGCATTCTGTTAGTACCGATTGTAATGCACTCACAGTGAAGATCAAATTGAGCAGAACCACTGCTTGGTAATGGCAAGTGCCCATGCATGCAATGAAAATCTTTGCAGCAATGCATGAACAGAGATATGCAAGTTGAGTGAAGTGGACAGATCTCACACCTGCATCAGTATTGGAGGTTCTCTGCTCAAAGAGCTGTGCCAATATCACACACACAGCATGAGACAGGTTCAGAGAGGGCTGCACTGGGCCTGTCGGTATTGAGCAGCTGTGTGTGCAAAGGGATAGCTCATTTGCTGTCAAGCCGCTCTCTTCGCGGCCAAAGACGAGAGCTACGCGTCTTTCTGAAGCCCAGCTGCTGTCTCTGGCTGTTGTGGCAGGGTCAGGCAAGGTGTTGGGAAAGTCTTGCAGCAGCTTTGATAAGCTGGCATGCACTAGGCGAGTATTGCCTACACGTCTCGTGAAACCAATGCTTGCTGCAGCATGAAACAGAGTCAGGGAACCTGTGTATGTGCTGAATGTTGCATGTGGCTTGCATGCCAAGCATAACGTCACATGCATAACATGCGTCTATATAAGACAGTTGTTGAGACCCCTGCACAACATGACATATGCATGCTGTGCATCACACTACAATACACAAGCTGCACATGTGTTTGTGGCAGGGGGTTACATGGCAGGCAAGCATGCGCTGTATCATGAGTCTCAAGACGGCTTATGTTACACATACAAGGGGCCAGTAGCTATGTGTGAGTCAATGTGCATCTTGTCTGCTGTGCATAGAGTATGCATAGCACCATGTGAAGTAAGCTGACCAGGTATGACAGGCAGACCTGAAAGTGTTGGCCAGAGCCTCTTGTAGAGTGGGCACAATGGTCATAGTGTCCATCAATGGAGAGCCACAGGCCAGCTGAAGCATAACAAGCATGTTAGCAACTGGTGAAACAAGCAGGAACTGTTGCATTAGATCAGGTCCTGGGACGATGCTTGATTCAACAGACAACAGTTGGTAAAGGGAGGCAAAGGGTTGCAGCTGCACCATATGTGCTTCGCCGTCACGTGGGTCACATCGGGGGTCCACCACCCACAAATCAGACACCTACGCAGAGTCACTGCGATGGATGGGATGATTGAGATGACGAGACTGGCTGATGTGGAGCTCCTAGCACAGGTGAGTACCTCAAAGTTTTCAGCAGATCTTGCCACAGAGCCAATATTGCCAGGAGACTTTGGGGAGGTCAGGACAACGCGCACATCTTGCAGCGTCAAGTTGCTCTGTGGCAACAATAATATGCCACAGTCGCAAGCCAAGTGTTGATTGCACGCTGCAGTGCCACACTTACCTGCCTTGCAGCCACTGCAGTGTCTGCGATGGCAGCGGGTACAAAGCCTTTAGGTTTCCTGCCTGAACGGATCGTGTACGCAATATGAACATGCCCACGAGGAACAAACGCACGCCAACAGGTAACCATCGAGAGTGATCAGCCAGCCAGAGACTTCACCGCTTTGTACTAGCATCTTGTGTTCGGTAAGATCCATAGTTCAGGCCATGAGCGTAGACGCCTACTTTTGCTGCCATTTTAGCATCAATGCCGAGACTACGAGCGCTTCAGTGAGTGCAGCGCCAGGTGGCAGGTTGACTTATCTTTGAAAGCTTGGCAGCAAAGCTTCTTCTTCGGTGCAGTGAGAGTAGGCAAGCAACGGTAACTTCCAACAGCAGGCAGCGGCCTGCAAGTTATCTTCGGGAAGCAGGATTCTTGAAGTCGTCAAAGCCACCGTGTTGAAATTTGCAACGCTGGGCAGTCAACTGCATCGCATTGCAAGCAGTGCCTTCACGCGCTCTAGATCACAGGCGTATCTGCGAATCAGCCTGTCAAGCGTCGCGGCCCTTCGACTACGCCGTCTTGTTCCCCAAAAAGTAGTCGACCCTGCAAGTTGGCTAGCAACCGCTTCGTCTGTAGTGCAAGAAGTCATGATGCCACCTTGATAGGGAATGACCACTGATGGAACCTGAAGACAACTCATGGCCTCACAGCATTTGCATCCAGCCTCAGCTACCTCCGTCTTGTGATCTTCTGCAGCAAGGCTCTCAGACTGCCAGTGTGGCATTCAAATGGCAATGCCCAAGATAGCATGCAACGCAGAACTTGCTCCAAAGCTTGTGCTGCTGTTGTTGCTGGTGACGCTAGTCATATGTGGTGCCCTTACATTGGTAAGCCTCCTCATGCCTGCCTGTTACATCATGTGTCAAGTCTGCATCTGCATGCCAACATGACAGATGGATGAAGAAAGCTGCGCCAGCAATGCAGGCAGCAATTCCGCACCTGGCACCTGGCGCCAGGGCATACTTTGCAAACATTTGCATCTCACACCATGCACTGAAGCGTTTTGCCATTCTGAACATTCTCAGTAGCATCTAATACAGCAAGCATATGCTGTTATGATGCTTTCTGTGAAAGGCAAACGGAGTAAACAAATCAGCCTGGGTTCAATTCATCGCTACGTCATATAAACTACCACCAATGTTTGCATGTGCTAGGAGATGCCACTCTCCCTACCATGGGTCTTTCAACACACCAACATAGATGTAGCGCACAGAATTACAGGCTGCCTGTCTTCAGCAACGCAAAAGCTACATTGATGTTTTTAGATGCCAGGGGGCCGTCCTAGGACCATGAGCAATCCAGCGCATTCTTCTTTGACCAGAGTCTTTGACAGAGCTTCCACCCTGACATGCCAGGCTACTGAGCGTACTGACAGGCTGTCTATTGTGCATGACCAATTTGTCTTGGCTAAAATGTGCTCACTGTTGTGTTGTGCATTCAGGACAGTGACAGGCTGGAAGCTTTGTTGACATGGATGGAAGAAGAACCTGTGCAGGGCAGCATCTTCTTTGTGGTATGCTTTTGTGCCGCCGCATACAAATGCGCATGTGTATGTGCATGCATGCGTGCTAGGCTATTGTTCTGATTGGAAAACATCAGACGAGCAACATGAATGCATCAATCATGCTTGTCCTCCTGTAGTCTTCTGATGAACATGGCTGCCTCATGCTGCGCTGATGTGTAGCCAAGTTTGTCGCAATCCTGGCCAGTAACTTCAGAAGTGTTTCACCACGCCTTTGCTTGCATAACCTAGGAAATCTATAGAGCCTTGAGTTGCATGGCAGCTGCGTATGCAACAGCAGTGACAAGATGACGCCCATATTGCCTCACCTTGGCCAATTCACTCATCTGGTGCTCACATGACTGAGGGCAAATGCAGGCTTTGTATGTGGTGGCGGTCACGGTGCTGTTCCCCGGCTCCATCTTGGCCTTGGCTGCTGGGGCAGTGTTTGGGCTGGTGCTGGGGTCTCTGCTGGTGTGGATGGGAACAGTCCTGGGCCAGACCTTGGCTTTCATGATTGGCAGGTACAGCAGCAGAGCGTGCCACAGTCACTACAGGCATTTTGCTTTGGATTCTGATGAAATTTGATAAGACATCGAAAACATGGTCATGCCAGGGAGCCTTGTATGTGATATGTAGCATTGTGGTGCCTTTGTGTGTACAGTCACATATGGGTCATCTGTTTTGTATGAGCTCGGTCTTGATGTGAAGCACTGTAAAGCATAGCACCCAAGCTGCAAATGGAACGAGTGCGATGCCAGGTGCTCGCTGGCAGCCAGCGCAGTCGTGCAATGCTGTTATGTGCTTGCAGGTATCTGCTTCGTGATCTGGTGGTTGACTACACGCTGAAGAAGTACCCAAGCTGGGCTGCTGTGGACACAGCTGTCAGTCGAGAAGGCTGGAAGTTGATCACGCTCCTCAGGTGAGACTCATGCTCTGTGTGATACAGACAAGTCACATGCCTGACTGCCTTCGTGCGTAATGTTGTACCACCACTGTTGTAATAGCTCACCTGTAGCGATGCTGCCCCACGTGCTGTGCTGTTTCTGCCTGCACAAAGCTTTATGATGGCGTGGCTTCGATTGCGAGGCAGACAATGAGCAGACAATGAAAACTTGCAGGTCATGAGTATTTCATCCAAATGACATACTGCAATCTTGTAGATTTCGTCCGTTTGGCAATTTCTGCAGCAAAAGCCTGGAGTACTGAGGTGTGGCACACGATCGGGGTCATGTATTCCTTAGAATCAATCTATAATACAATGGAAATTTATTGCCATCAGCATACATGAACCCCACAAAGTTCCTTGTCGCATGTGCAGGCTCTCACCCATTGTGCCATGGAACATGCTCAATTACGCCCTGTCTGTTACCGGCGTTGGCTTCTGGCAATATGCGGTGTCATCTGCTGTGGCTGTGTTGCCGTGGAATGTGACCTTTGCGTATTTTGGAAGCTTGGCTCACACCATGGCAGATGTGATTGACGGCAACACTGGTCCAGGAACACGCACTTCCATCATATTTCTGGGCATTTCTGGAGTTATGCTGGCCGTTGCGGTGACCTATACAACCATCATTGCCAAGTAAGTCAAATGCTGTTGGGCCGTGATGCTGTCAATGCCCTGAGGATGCAATAGGTTACAACAAGTGGGCTCAGCTACAGTGCAGGTTATTGGCATCATGTGCCAGCTTTTTTGGTTGCAGAACTGTTGTGCTGGCGACGTTGTAGCAGGAAATTCCATTCAATGTTAGCAGTTTGTTGGTCCTGGTTTGTCATGCACAACTTGCAGCCACTGGCACTGCATTGACATAGCTTGTGCAGGCGAGCAATCAGAGAGGCTCTAGATGATGGACCTAGTCAAGACATTGCAGACAACTTGGACACTTTGAACCTGCTGTCTGCCCCATCACAGGTGAGGCATGTTGAGCTGGAATGACTCAGCCTGCCTGAATACGTCTGAAGCTTCTTGAGCCGAGATCATGTTTTGCTAGTTGACCAGGCAACCCACATCGATCTGGGTTGAATGTGCCATGCAGAATTTCAGTCAAGACATTGAGATGGCGGCTGCATATTGCAGTCCACGAGGGCTAAGCAGCAGCCCAACTCTGCAGGCAGTCTCACCAAGAGATAGTAACAGATTGCTTGAGAGACGTGCCAGCATTGCTACCGTGAGCAGGCACTCTAATGAAAGGATCCAGGCCAATACCAGTGCACTACCGAGCAACTGAACGAAGTCAATGTATGGCCTTAGCACTAGCACTGGCTTGAGCGTCAAGCATCAATTTTCAGTAGCAGGTTAGGCCGCAGCCCAACATCTACAAAGTAGGACACAACACTGTCAAGCTTTGTAAACTTGCAAAGCAATACTACAGAGCATAAATCACAACTCCAACCTAAACTAGCACTACATGCACCACATTTGGTGCAGTCAGAATCATATGGCACATGATTGCATGACACCTAAGCTAACACACTGGGGCATCTTTGTTACACTGGACAAGAATGCTATGCTATACTGGTGACTCATCAGTCAGAGCCCTGGACACACACAAGATTGCCTAATGTAGTGACGGGTCCCTGCCTGGACCATTTGTAAAACGAATATGCCATCTGTTAGAAGCAAAGATGACAAACAGAGACTGATCGGGAGTGGAAAAGTACAGTTCTGCCGGGTCAGCGCCAATGAAAAGCATCATACATTGAAGGCGGACCCTGGAAACTTGGCAAGAGGAAGTTCTTGTGCCCCTGGCCAGTTCTTATGGACACTGATGCACGCGGATGTGAGACCACACACACTCAGAACGGCAGAACTGTTCATTGGGCTCCTGCCATCTGCAGCAGTACACACATGTCAAGCCGCTCAGGTTGATCAGCTCGGCCAGTTCTTGTGCACACTGATGAAGGCTGACATGAGCCCACAGGCGCTCAGCACTGCAGAGCTGCTCACTGGCCCCTTCCCATCTGCAGCATGTCTGTCAGGTTTGACTTGCAACTCTGGAAGCAAGGCAAGTGGACTGGGGGAGTTGCTGAAGTTGGCAGAGGCGCTGATCCTGCAGGAGTCATGGGTGCATTGCTTGTGCTTGCAAAGGCACTGCTAGACAACTTCCACAACTCCCAGGCTGCAACCAACAACAAGGCGCATGGCTGCATGGGCCAAGTGAAGCAATTTGCAGGCTCATGTGATGCGCATGGTGGTCTGCTTGCAGTAGGCCAGAGCATTAGTTGATGATGATTGCTGGCGCTGCAATTCAAGAGCAATTTTGCAGCAGGAGTGTGACAGGGTGACCACCTGTGACGTCATTGACAGCCATGAGGGCATCTGCACAACAGCCAGTGTTCGTAGCAGCCGCCTGGCTCTCAAGGCCTGCACTTCCTTGATCAAGTGGACATCATCAGGCATTGTGTCATCTTCCTGCATGACAGGATCAAAGGTGAGGAACACTGCCATGCAAATCAACCCGTGCATTCAAGGCGCGACAGGCGAAGGTAATGCAGAGTGTGCGCCATTGGCATGACATGGTTGTGTCTTCCTTGAAGTATGCAGAGCAGCATACGGGAGGCTTGGATAGAAGCATGATAAGTAGCCATGCAACAGACAGGCAATGCAAGCTACGGCATGACTGCGATACCTTTTTCCTTCTGACAAGCTCCTGTGTCAGCATGAGCTCACGCTCTAGAGCTGCCGCAATGCGCAAGCCATTCAGAGTGACGTTTCCTACGTAGCCAATAAGCTCAGCCCAGGCACTGATTGTGCTGAAGCGCTTTGCATACTTCTTGTCCAACAATCCGGCCTTGACTAGCCTGCATGTCAGTAGAACGACATTGAGGTTCAGAAGCTGCGTCATGTATTGCCGTGCTATATTCACACTAGACGAGTCAAATATAGCAGGTGAGCTCATGCTGATAAGCAAACGTGGTGAACCAAAGTGAATGTCTACCGCAGTTCTCACAGCAGGGCCTTGGCCGCAGCCATACATACCAGGTCAGCTGCTCAACAAAGTAGTACACTCCCTCACCACCGCTGGCAAGCAACTCCAATGATCCAGCCTTGGTCAGAACAGGGGTGTTTCGCAAAGTATTGAGATCAGACAGCCATTTGCCCAAACGATAGGCTTTTCTGCAGCCACACCAATCAGGTCAGCACCTAAGATCAGGGTCCAGCAATAGTAGCCTCTGGCAGACAGCGACACCAGGTACTGCACCTGCTGGTGCCTATGCTGGTCTCAAAATCCTTCAATCGTACTGCCAGATCACTTGAATCATTCTTCAAGGCTGTTGCCAATGCAAGTTTAGTTGAGTAACGAATCACCTTCAGCACCTGCCAGGCAAGCAGATTCAAGTTTCACGCAAATGTCCTGTCATAGGTGCGAGGTGGCACTACTCACAAGGAGGTAGATGTTGACGACTGGAAGCTCAAGCACAGAGCACAGCGCTTGCCTTGTCGATGCCATCCCTCTTGGCAAGATAGGTGACAGTCTTGTCAAGTGTGTCTGGCCCTTTACGCTTCGTCATCGCCATCGCGAGATGATTTTATTTAATGAGCATGCAAAGGTCGTGGCCGTTACCCCTGCATGGGGGTTTGGCTTCAGAAGCAGCAACTTGCTCAGACGGGTTTGAACGCAAGTGTGCCTGCGGCGACCCTGGGCAGCAACGACCTTGGACAGCTGAGTTGTATGGCTCAAATACAGGACCCTGATCAAAGCTGTCAATGCGCAATCAGCTGCACAAAAAGCTTGAGGACTTGACTACTGCGTTGACGTGCATGCGAGATGAGTCATGTTACGGTAGATGAATTAGTCACGACGATGTGCGTAGCAATCATCCACGTTCAAGCTATTGATCGCCGTGCACCTTGCAGGCAGAAATTCCGACATGAATTGCTTGTAACTGCCATAGATAAGTAACAAGCGCAGCTTGCGATGGTGAGTCACAGCATTGAGAAGTCGCAACACTCAGACCCGAGCGTTGCAGCTTGCGTTTCGCAGAATCTCCTTTGTTGCTGTTGACCGGGGTGGTTGATCCCTATATGTATTTCGTCGCATGCCTTGGCAGCCACATCAACGTACTAGGTAGAGCAGTATAGTGCGTTGCATGTTAGATCTCGCTTCTCTGCTCCGGTAAGTTTGGCGGGCAGTCGTACGCCGTGACTCTCGAGGACAGGTGCAGCGTAGTGTGAACATCTTACACAGCCTAGACCTCGACAAGATTTGCCACATACAAACGTGCAAACCAAGTTTCAGGATTTACCAATCGACATCAAACGATGGCCACTAGCAGCATAGACTATCTCACCGGCACGGGCATAAGCCCTTCGCCGTTGCCAAGCCCTGCTGTAGCAGCCTCTGCGTCTCCTGCTGTGTCACCTTCCCCAGCAGCATCTGCACCTGCACCCTCTACAGGAGAAGTATGGAATGGTCACCTGAAGCCTGCTGAGATACAGATCATAATTATAGGTACACACAAACAAGCAGTCAATGGGAGCCCTGGACTTGTGAGCTGTGCTTGTGCTAGAATCAGCAGCAAGCACATCATGCTGCCTTTGTAGCATACATGCAGACTAACACACTCTTACAACGCACATCATGCAAAAGGCACTGTGACATCCTTGATGCCACATGCTGCTGATTGCAGTTCTCATAGCAGGATTGTTTAACGCCTTCTTCTTGGTTCTGTCGCTTCGGCTTCTATGGAGAAGGTATGCCTGCTGCATGTCAAGGCATCTCATTGCTGCATCGCATGGAGTCATAGCATTGGTGTTTGCATTCCAGTCGACTCAAGCACACAGCATGGGGACTGCTGTGACATTGTAGTCCAACCAGCAAATGGCTGAGGATAGCAGCTGACTGACTGCTGTAGCCTGGTAGTCCAGCCAGCAAATGACTGTGGATATGAGCAAACTGAGAAGGTTCGTGTGCAGGTATCAGCCTCCACCACCTGCACCGGCACCTGACATTGCACAAGTGTCCTCAGGTAAGCACCGCACACTGAGGACAGCAGTCACTGTCGAAGTTCCCTGTTTCTGTGAAAGAATAGAGATTTCGGAATTGAAAACAGCTTTTGCTATCACAGAAGTCGTAGAACGTATGTCTCCAGCTTGTTTTCTGTCTGCACAGCATGGGGTCAGCTGTTTGCTTGCTGCTCTGCATGCTGTCGCAGTTGCATCTTAGGTGGGTGGACTATCATTTCCCATGATGAGCTGGCAGGGCATGGCCCTAAAGCCTGACCCTGATCATGCTCCTATGAATGCAGATATCGAGTCAAACCTACGCCGCGTGACCCCAATGCTTATTAGACAGCCTGATGATGAGGTCAGCGTTCCATCTTATTTTCTTGCATTGCAGCTAATTTGTTGAGTCACATTCTCTTGCGTTGCAGCATGTTTGTTACAGCAGATGTTACAGCATTACAAACAGTAGCAGTAGAGCAATGTGTGCAGCATGCCAGTGTTGTTACTGTCTTCTCCTCAATGCTCTCTGCAGTTCTGTCAAAAGCCAAGGTGAATGTGTGACATCAACATAAATGTAGCAGGCTTGTCTGGGTGGCTGCCTTGCCGCTTGCAGTAAGGCTAACTTCTGATATTGTTGCACAGCTGGTGTATGGCCTTAAGCAGGTCCTGGCCCTGGAAGAGGCCCCAAAGCCACTATAACAATCATTTCAGATGCGATTTCAGCTATAGCAAACATTGCTTCAAACTGACACCCAAGTACTTGACTGCTGTTGCACTTTGAGGGCTGAGCACTTCTAGCCAGAGCTATCTCAGAATCATTCTACACTTTTAGACAATGTCTACACTTTATGTGTTGTGATTTGTGCTTCAGTCCATTTCGTACCTATTTTCGGACCACGAAGCTTGTTGACTGATCATCGGATCAGTGATTACCTCGAGTGATGCTCGTATGTTGGATGACTGAGCTTTGTATCCAAAGGACTACATGTCTGGTGTCACCACTGAGAAAAGCTGTAAGAAGATAGCATAGACATGTTGCCCTTGCCCTCAGAGGGCCCATCTCCAGAACGTGTTTGTAAGACCGTGCATATGCATTCCCATGCAGCTATGTGCATGCGCTCGTAGGGCAGACGATGTGCAAGAAACATGGTTGAATGCCGACAGGCCTCTATCCTTTTTTGGTAAATCATTCCAAAACAACACAATGTAGATGCAGCACGCATCATCTCGTCAGTGAAGCCTTGCTAATCACAAGTGAATACTGGTGTGGCAGCGAGAAACGGAGAGCTAGGTGCTGCTTAAACTGGGGAGGGCTAACAGGAGTGTTACAACGCAGGGCATCAATAGCCTGCCTTTGCTGCAGCCATAGCACCAGATGCTGCTGCAGCAATGCTGGCATCAGATGCATTTGGCAGATAATAGTATTTGCCCAAGCCAGCCTTTGCAATCTCCTCAGCAAACCCAGTGGACACAAACTTGTTTTCTGTGTCAATGACCAGCAACTGCATGCCTGCTGATCCCATCTTCTTTGCCATATCCTTCACCTCTTCTTGCAGTTCATTCTGCACAGACAAGACTGACATAAATGTCCCCAAAATGAAGGTATCAGACAAAGACGTCCATCTTCTTTGTTGTAGACCAGCACATGGTCTACGACGAAGAAGCGAGTCACTCAGCATTGATGCTGCTGCATACTTTCAAGGACATCAGCGTGTTGCTCAGGCCGACTTGCTAGCTTGGCTTTGCATGAACAAGACAGACACTTTTGAGAAAGAAGTTCCAGACTCCCCTGCGCAGCAAGCCAGACTCTCCAAACTTGCAGACAGCTTCTTTTTTGGGACAAAAGTGCTGCATTATCATCAATTTTGTGACAGGTGTTACACAAGTACCTGTATGGTTGCATTGCATTGCCTGCCTGGGCATGTACCAGATAACAGGACTGATCTGTAGGCGATCCTCTACCCAAAGCAGGGAGTCATGAGAGTACCCACCTTAGACAGCTTGGGGGCGCCCTCTGCTAGAGCCTCAGGGTCTTCATTGGACTTGGCTAGGCTGACGTTGGCCCGCCCATCTGTGAGCAGCACCACCATCACTCGCCCTGTGTCCCCAGAGGCCTTTGCATTCAGCCCTGTACGCACTGCCTGCACACACACCCAACAATAACTTCAGAATCGGTTCTTGGAATTGACCAGGTGGTTCATGTATGGGGGATGTAAGCCATTGCAACTTTTGGAGTGGACAGGGAACACATGGTTACAGACATGCAGTTGCTTATTTGAGAGGAGCAAGCTTGCTGGCTGTGTGACGACACGTGAATTGGACATGGTACATGTGATTGCAGATATGCCGCTGATCGTCTGGGAGGAAGCACTTTGCTGGCTGTGTGAGCATGTTGTCTGAGCACTAGGTGGCACAGTGTCAGCAACAAGAGTGTCTCCAAACACCAGCCGCAGTCATGCTGTACTGCATACAGACCAACAATGCAAATGCACACTTGAAGAACAGATATCAGTCTACCACGATGGTAGACAAGCTTACCAGGGACAAGGCGTGGGCGAGGGGAGATCCCCCACCACAGGGCAAGGTGTCCAGTCGTTTCCTGGCCATGGAAATGGACTTGGAAGGGGGCAACAGCACGTCTGCCTTGTCTCCACAGAAGGGAATCAGAGAAACTTGGTCCCTGCTGGTGTATGACTCACCCAGCAACCGCATGGCAGCTCCCTGCGTACAGCAGCATACCAACATCAAATGGCAGACATCAGCAGCACCGCTCTCATTCAGATAGTTAAAAGTTGTCGACATGTTCCACTCATGTGCTACCATGTTGCATTGTTTCGCTACTTTGTGTTCATTTCAGCCAGCAGCAAAGATGAGTCACGATATCTTCTTTATTGTTCTCCTGTAACATTGCTCACACACAGCAGTCGTGCTCACAAAAGCCAATGACCACAGACGAGCAGAAGGGAGGTGACAAGAGTGCAGCATTCACAGTCAACACTTGGTCAGTGTAATCGTACCCACGTTTTACTGCACTTGTGCTGCTGCTAGCTGCCATGGCCAGTGTACACATGACGACTTGCTGCTTGAGGGACGTGTGATTTGCTGCTTGAGGGACATGTGATTGTATGCTCGAGGGACATGCTTGATGGGATGCGCTAGCCCAAGGTGTTCAATACCATGGTGACAATGCAATTGTCAGCACACCAGGGAAGGGGTGTGCATTGTCGTTCCACAGACTTTGCAACCAACTCATGCTCCTTGGTTCAGTCATTTACATTACACAATTGAAATCACATTTTGATGGCTTTTAGGTATCTGCTGAGGAACCTCATGAGACTGACCAAACTTCATGATGTAGCAGCATGATCTGTTTCTGAACCTGACTCGTGTAAAGGTGCATGTTCCGTTTGTCTCGATAGCGGACATGTCAAGAGTATATAATGTAAACAGAGTGATAGGTGAGGGACCTGCACAAGAGTGAGGGACAGCTGCCTGGGCAGCCCGGTATAATACTTGGCTTCTCATTAAATTGACGCCGAAAGGTGTAGTCTAGTCTTTTCTTTTCTTTTCTTTTCTTTTCTGAGGGACAGCTGATGACCAACCTTGGCAGAGGACATTCTGTTGAGAGCCATACTGCCAGAGGCGTCCACCACAAAGATGACCAGCGCTCCAGCTTTGCGCGCTAGGCGCTTGCTGCGCATGTCTGACTTCTCCACATATACCTTGCGCAGGGGCTTGCCATCTGCTATGGCTCGCGCCCGCCTGATCTTCTGGTAGGGGGCTGCTGTTCGCAGAGTGGCATCCACTGCTAGTCGCTTCACCTTGTTGCCTGTGCATGCAAGGACAGCTCAGATCCCAGCTAAGACTACGACATCTATGCAACAGAGCAAGATGGTCACGCTGCAAAAGCAAGATGTTTCCTGTGGCTTTGGAGCAGGCCAGCACTTATTGGCTTGCCCAGACAGTGCCTCCTGCTTGTCTGCAACGTGAAGCACTGTTTGACTGCTACAGTGTGCTGAGGCATGCATTCCCCCTGGGGCATGAGGTGTTGCTTCCTTGCCCCCCCCCCTCTTTTTCTGTGACGTACACCCCCTTGAGGTAACAACCCCCTCCCCAAGTGGAACTGCTGGACATGAAAGCATTACTACAATGCCGTGCTGCCAAGTTCTCTGCTTCATTTTTTTTGAGAAGCAGAGCATTGCAGTTGACGCATTCTTGCATAAGCATCAAAAGATGCATGCCTGAGCTGAGAAGGCTTCAGTCATGGGTCTTGCTGGCACAGCAAGCACACTGCCTAACAGCTGAGTGTACAAAAGACTGGGTCTGGGTAGAGTGTGTGCAAAGGCACAAGACATACATTACCACAATTGTAATTGGATTAGCAATAGTTGACTGGCTGTTTGAGGGTGGAGATTGACCTCTAGGGAGCATGGGCTTGATGTAACGGCCTCTGTCCTCTGAGAAGATCATGGACTTGGCTCGCCCTGACCGGCCCTGTGCCCGCTGTTGTAGCGTCGCAAACTTGAGCACGCTGGGGTCGATGATGGTGCCGTCTGACTCAATCACAAACTCCTCCGGTAGCTGATCAGGCTGCAAAACCACAACACACCACGATTAGGCTGTAGAACTCCGACACACCGTGATCAGGCTGCAACACCTTCACACACCATGATCAGGCAGCAAAACCACAACACACCGTGATTAGGCTGTAAAACTCCAACACACCGTGATCAGGCTGCAACACCTTCACACACCATGATCAGGCAGCAAAACCACAACATACCATAATCAGGCTGCAAAACCACAACACACCATGAGTACAATGCCACATGATGCCAAAAGGACATAGTGGGTGTCAGGCTGCCGGTGAGAGGGCATGCTGGGATGAATGTGCAATGGCTATGAATGTTGGGGATCACACATTTGGCAGTCAGCCCCAACATGAGAAATCAGGCTCTCTCTTTGGGAAACAGAAACGCCTCTTGTTTTGAAGACACGCCTCTTTCACAAGCTTAATCTACACTCAACAACGCCTGGGGACTGGTAAACAGCATTTCTGGATTTTGTGGAGATATCTTAGTCAAGTGATAGCCAAAAAATGGAAAACGATACCAAAAAAAAGGATACTACAAAGTTTGTATCTTTTCAAAAAAAATATTTGAAAAGATACACTTTTTCAAAATTTAAAGAAGAACAAATGACAATGCAATTCCCATGCATCCACACCTGCAGGCAGTGATCTTGCTGCCATGCAAGTACATCCAGCATGTCAGAAGGACAGCTCATGGATTCGTCCTGCCATGTGTTGCCAACTGTCTGTGCACAGACATGAGAAGCATGCAGTTCACGGTGTTCACAGGTTGACGGTCAGCAATTGTTACCTGCTCACCAGCAAGGTTGTTGACTTTGTTGGTAGGTTACAAAGTGGTTGACCCTTAGTCTATCATGGTACAAATGCTATATGTTGGGCCATTGTCCATTTCCAAACCAGCAAAGAACTGCTCTTGCTAATGGGGTTGCGTCTGCCAAGCTGAACAAGTCCTCGACTAAAACGCCATAAGACCTATTTTGACAGCTTGTAAAGCATTTCGAAGTCTGCAAAGAAAAAAACCTCACAAATCCTGGTTGCACCACCAACTTGCCCTGATTTTGGCTCGTCTGGGCCCATACTTATGAAGATACAGGGTGACAAATGCTGCTAACATTACCTTGTGGGACCACCTCAACAGCAGCTTGGCAGTAGTTGCAGTGACAGGTTGATTCAGTAATAATTGCTGCAAGGGAGTGTGCACCTGTAAATGCCATGCATAGAAAACAAGCTGAGAAATTGCAGAAGGAACGCAAGGCTGACCTCATCATCTGGTTTGTCATCCTCCTCATCCTGTTCCTCCTCTTCTTCCTGTTCTTCTTCATCCTCTTCTTGCTGCTGGTCCTGTGGAGGGGGCGGGGGAGGAGGGGGCGGGGTTGGCTGCTGCTGGTCATCTTGCTGATCCTGATTCTGGTCTTTGATCAAGGCTCGAGGCAGAATGACCATCTGGATTGCCGTCTGCAGATCATCTTTGCTGACATAGTCTCGCCCCTGCAGAGCAAAGGTACATGGATTTTACAAACCAAAAAGTCTTCCCACCCATTTTACTAAAAAAATTAAAAATGCCGTCCCCTGAGTGTTCAAAGGCAGATCACCATGCCAGGCATGGTCCATGGCCACATGGGCATTTGTTTGCAGCAACAAAGGGCTGGCTGACATTGCTGTTTCCCTACCATGCCCTCATACACAAAAGAGAATCAGTGACACAGCACTGCCACGAGCAAAGTGCTGCTACATTGTAGCAAAGGTGATATTGCTACATACAGTTGGCATGTGTAGTAATACATAGACTCATTTGCCCACAAATGTGTTCCCATTGTTTATAAGCGCAGCACAGAGGAATAGTTGTCAAACAAAGCAGGAGCTTGGACAAAGTCCTCATGTGTTCCACATCAGGAAACTGCACCTCATGGGTTTTCTTACCCAATTCTTTGTGTTACCCTGCCCTTTTTGTTACCCTGCTCTACCCTACCCTACACAACTGACTGAGCAAGGCACCAAGGTCCTTGAGGACGCTTTGCACCCTATTCAGCCGTTATTCATTCCTAGGAACACCACTCCTGATCTTTTCTACCTGGCGACTGCTTCAAGAACTGAGGCTTACCGCTATGGCAGCGCAGGCTTTGGCAGCTTTCACGGCAAACAGCTCGGCTCTGTGGCCCTGGCACATGCCATTACGAGCATTGGTCACCAGATACTTCACTTGATCTGCCTTCATGCGCACCTCCTTCAAAAACTCGCGCGCAAAGATGATCTGCATTGCAAGGGACGTGTTTACATGCTTCTGCGTTGCAAGGGACGTGTTTACATGCTTCTGCATTGCAAGGCACCTGTTCACATGCTTCTGCAGTGCAAGGGACATGTTTACATGCTTCTGCATTGCAAGGCACCTGCTCACATGCTTCTGCCCATTGTGCTCACCAGAGGAAGCTTGGTTGATGCAATGCAAGGTTCTCAGCAGTGACACAGGGAGGTACACTATCAGTGGGCAGTCAGCTAGAAGCCATGACTGACATCCTACACGCATGCCAAAGCTTGGGACACAGCTTGCACAGCCTTGCGCAGTGCCAGGCTAGTCCTGAACTGTGACAACCTATATATACGTCACAGTTCACGTCTACCCTTGTACTGCGCAAGGGTATGTAAGCTGTGTTCCAAGCATCGACGTACATAAAGGATGTCAGCCATGGCTTCCAGCTGACAACCCAAGTAATAGAGTGCTAGATTTCTCAGAGCATGCATGCAAATCTGCTGAGGTGAAGTGGCATACACAGTCTGCCAGTCTGTTCTGTGACATGAATGCCCTCCAGGCAGCAGCATACAGATGCACTGCTGGCAATGCTGTCAAAGCAGCTGGGGCATAGCAGATGCAGGCAGTGTACTCTAAACATTGCATTGCATTCTAGGCGTCGTGTTTGCCACATTGACTGCACACCCTCAGGTGATGAAAATAAGCCTGAGGTATGGCCGTCTGAATTGCAGTGAGGCATAATCGGAAACCTACCTGGCTGATGCAAGAGCGAAGGCTGGCACAGGTTCAAATCAATCAATCTGCATTCTAACATTGTACCAAGCAAGGTGTGAGTGTGGAAGCTAGCATGACTAGGGGTGAGTGTATTGCTTGACGTGCTGATGACCCAATGGATGGGGGGTGGAGGGGGTATGACCTGCATCCCCCCAGGGGATCAAGCATTAGGATTCAGGCACACCTGGAAGGGACCTAGCAGGCAATGCCGCAACAGTATCGTAATGGATGGATGCATAGATGCTGCTCTGGAGAGACAAAGCTTGTCCTGAACGTACCTATACAGCTTATAAATTTTGTTGTGGTGAAAGCCTAACTCTATTTTCGCCCGTATTTGAATCGCTACTCTATAGTAAAAGTCTAGAGTTTTTAATTCTAGTGTTTATTCCACCTTATCTGGCTCATCATGAGCCGGAAAGCGTTTAGGTTGTTGTTATCATTAGTGTAGATGGATGGACGTGACCAAGAGAACATCAACATGTGAGTTGAACTGACCTGGGTCTTCAGACCTTCTGTTGTGTCCTCAGCTTCTCTCAACACTTCTGCAGCTTCATCCTGCAAGCCGAGTCCCACCTTTTGGAGGTTTGCTAAAGATGGTACTGCATGCCTTGCAAGGCTGTTGTCATGCTCTGATCTGCTCTTCACATACAAGCTTTTGAGCAGGTCATGGTCATCAGACATGCAGCTACTCAGGGCTGTATGTACTGACCCTAGGGGCAGATACATGTCAAATGAAAGAACGAATGAACAAAAGACGCGACCGATGAATGATTGCGCGAGTGGTCATGCGTTCCATGCAGAGTCAGAAGGGAGACCTCCCATGCTGTAGCTTGTCAGCCTTGCATGGTTAGCAAGCCACCAGGGAAAAGCTGACTGCAATTGGGCAAGTACGCTTGGGAAACTTTCTGACTTTGTGAGGATCACCTGAAATCTGGATGCCGCAGTGACAGCTTCAACTCTCTGGTCAAAAGTTGGAGGGACGTCTGCGGACAGCGTGATGGCAATTCGGTCCAGCAGGTGTTCCCTCAGAGTGCCCTCCTCAGGATTGTAGGTCGCTATCAGCAAGGGCTTGCACCTGAAGCAACTAGTGTACTCATGTGCCGGCTACTGACATTTGCTGCTGTAACTACTCTTAATCATGGCATGGTAACCTGTACAGCTACGTGATCATTGCATGCTCTGCGTGTATATGTAAGAGATGTTTGCAGGAAAAGGTCTGGTGTCTGAAAGTCTGCAGCCTGACAGACAGAGCATGATGGGTGAAGAAAGATGCAGGATGGCAAGAGAGGAAAAGACTTACGGGTGGCGTATGGAGATGCCCTCCCTCTCTACAGTGTTCTCCCCATCGGACAGAATGCTCAGCAGCAAGTTAGCTATTCCATCGTCTAGGAGATTGATCTCATCTACATACAGAATGCCCCTGTGGGCTTGAGCCAACAGCCCTGGCTGAAATATGGTTTTGCCCTCCTGCATGGATCACAGTCAAGATGGGTGAAAGGACAGAGTGAGCAAAAGCATCTTTGGCTGGAGGACATATTGCAACTTTGGACAGGTAGACGGACAGCAAACTGATGTGGGACCCGAGCTGCAGAGTACGTGCAGTGTGTGCATGCATTGTCAAATAGCTGAGTGTCTTCAGCGATGCTGAAACAAGCAACAGTGTTTGCAGAAATGTACATGGTCATCAAGTGCATTGACACGCAACAGAGCACTGTCATTGATACCCCTGAGAGAATAAACAGCAAAATATATTATGACAATTGGCAGAAGGGCGTGCTGAATCTTGGAAACCTATGCATACCCATGCAATGTTCAACGGTGCACACCTTCATGGAGGCCTCTATGTCAACAGTGCCAACGAGACGATCTTCTGTGACACCCAGGGGAATTTGCACAAAAGGTGCCTCAATGACTTTCTTTGGAATTGCTCCGTTTGAGGAGCCTTTGATTTGTTCACTCAGACCGACCTGTGTCAAGGACATGTGCTGTCTTGTTAGCTTCCACAGACATGCAAGCCATCAAGATGTGAACCCAAAGAACAACATTCACAAACAGAGTCAAAGTGAACCCTGACAAGCAATCACATGCCATGAATATTCTGACCTTTGTGTTGTGCAAGCATGTGGAGCAATCTTTGCTATGCAATATGGAATCGGTTCATGTTCATTGATGCTTTGGGGCGTACATTAGTGAGCAGCAACAGCAAACAAGATGCAAATGTGTTAGCCACCTAGCAATGACAGCATGGATGTACAAAAGCACAAACAATGTGATATGACAAGACATGCCAGGGTAGCTGCACGGATCTGCCACTGGCTGGGGCTGCAAGGAACTTAGGTATGTTTTATTTGAGTTTGCAGTGTAAACATAAACGCACCTCCCATTCTCTGGGTGTGTCTGGATTGGCATTGCACCAAGAACCATCCACCACTTCTATGGGAGGCAGCAGCTGGTGCAGACCTCTGGCCATGACAGACTTGGCTGTACCTCTGCGCCCAGCAATGGCTATGCCGCCAAGACCTGCATTTGCAGAAGCTTACAGATCAACCATTTGTCCAGTGCATATCTGCCTGGGACTATGCAGTGATCTGCTTAGTGTGCGCAGAACAATTGAGTACAATGAAGGTCTGCCAGACCAAGCGGCAAGAAGCGCAGATCTGGACCTGTGTCGACTGCTCCCAAAAGCAGAGCTTCTTTGATGGCATCTTGCCCAATGACAGCTGCCAGAGGGTAAGCCCGAGAAAGACGTGTGCTGTTGTTGCGCTTTTGAGCAGCATTTTGTTCGTCTAGCAGGGCTGCTGCTGCCAAGGCCGCTGCATTCATTGAAGATGAGAGTCAGTCAGGAGCGTTTTGTCATGCCAGATGACATGTGCTGCAGTGTGTTCACCTCGCTCTGCAATTTCAGGAGCTGCCTCTGCCACGGCTGTGCAGGTCACTGATGTTCGGTGTCTGCATGCAAACTGATTGTGTCTCCGTGCATGTGCTCTCTGCAGCAAATTGCGGCATTCTCTGAACTGGCGTCCAAGCCCGCCGTGTAGTTGACATTGCTTGCCATGTCGTGCTGCAGCCTGGTGTGCATTTGTTCCGCTTAAACACTGCGGATCATGACAGTGAGGCATCACGGAATTCACCGCCTTGTTCGGCGCATGCAGATGGGTTGCACAATGCATGCAGAGCGCTTTGCACTTTGCATTCAGTCCATGCCTAATCTTGCGTATCCTGATGAAAAGGGTTTTGGGGAAAATTCAAACGTTGACTGCTTAGGGTTGGCTATTGGCAGCCAAATGACTAACTCCAAATAGTTGCAGCAATCCTGCACTTCCCGCAAGCACCCCGCGTTGTCGCTTACACAGGGCGAAGAATCGATTGACCTCTTCACCTGCAATTCCTGCTCGTTGTTGGCGCCTTGCACTTCAAGGGCGTTCTTACAATTCTGCTCAGTTATCAGATCGCTTCGGCTTTTCAAACAAACGCACACCGTCGTCTATCGTCTGTTTACCATTTTGGAGCCCCGCATTCAGCGTGCAGCACATGCGACTAGTTGTACAGAATGTCAGCGCCTGACTTTCCCGTTGACGCGACAGTTGCTTTGCTAGATGACGAATCCCGCACAGCATCAAGGAGTACAAAGCAGCGGTCGACGCTATTGACAGTCTGCCCTTTCATCTTGGGCAATGAGTTCTGTGAGCGCTTGGCGTTCTATGGGTACGCCACAGCCGTACAAACCTCGTGCAAGCCTCCCTGGCAGAAGCTATGCCATTTGCATGCACGGTTGTCTTGAGCCACCTCTGCCGCCTGCATTATGCCACTGGGACACCGATATGCCTTTACTGATTGCGCAAATGCTTCTGCAGAACCGTCGTACATGCTGTATATCTTATGCTCAGCATGACTTCTGACTGCAGCTTGTCAACAAACATGGTCATTTACCTG
>JAABUP010002520.1_pt1 | contig 35193 bp, 36 predicted proteins | sample 5559201 | NCBI WGS metagenome assembly JAABUP01 (sample SAMN10711887, study PRJNA513373) | rock metagenome | isolation source: Antarctica rocks | place: Antarctica
GCACCCCATACGCTGGCATCACGCACGCCGTTCTCCGCTTCACTGGTTCCGGAACCTTAGACAGCTCCAGAACCTATGCGGGAACGGCGTGTTCGCGTCCACAGCCCCCCAAAAACACCCACGGATCAGTCAGGAGAGCCTGAAATGGCCACCCAGATGCCTCACTCCTCCAGTCGAATGACCGAGGCGACCAGCCGTCACCTACATCAGCCGAGGTCGCACAGCTCCTTGGACCGCGCGGGTCTGCGCAGTGACCAAGCCTGACCGGTACGGAGGTGACCAGGAGGTGACCCGCTGCGATGCGGGTGCGAAAGGGGAGTCCGCGGGTCTGGTGAGTGACCGGGCTGGTCGGCCACGGCTGGGGCTTACGCGAATCGCCGCGCACCCGCCCCGTCCGTCGCCAGCGCAGTAGAAGGTGCAATGAGTGCTCCATGCTGCCCGAAAGCTCACTTGGGTGCCGGCGCATCGGTCGAACTCATGGTCGGCTCGAGGGATTGGACTTGCCCGAGCCGACCCGAGGGAACTGCAAGACCCCCAGCTCGCCACTCCCGTAGGAGACAGATGTCATAACCGATACCGATAGCAATCGACGCGGAAGTAGGCGGGCGATGGAAGAGGTTGGTTCGCGGGGCCTTCCATCGCCCGAACTCTCAGACCGGCTGGACAACGGCCTGGCCCGCGACCGTACGTTCCTCGCGACGCTTCGCGAGGATGAGACCCACGGCCCCGATGAGGGAGAGCGCTGAAAGGAGCGCAAGGTATCCGGGAACCAGCCACGGCCAGGCGTCCGTGGTGAGCAGCGAGGTCAGTATCAGCGGGGAGAATCCTCCGACCACCCCACCGAACTGGAACGCGAGCGAGACGCCGGTGTACCGGATGTCGGGCGTGAACAGCTCGGCGAACATCATCGACAGCAGGGCGTAGGTCAGCGGGTGGATGAGGGTCATCGCGACGATCATGACCAGGATCAGAACGACACCGTTGCCGGCGAACCGCACCATGAGCCCGACCATCGGGAATGCGAACACCAGCAATCCGATGGCGCCGGACACGAAAATGCGGCTGCGTCCGACGCGGTCCGCGAGCAGCCCCGCGAGGGCGAGTGTCCCGATCTCGATCGCAGCTGCGACGGCCACGGCGATCAGGAGGAACTGCCGTTCGAAGTGCAGTCGTTGGACGCCGAAGGAGAGCAAGAACGTGGTGAGGAAGTAGAAGTATCCGAAGGGCCCGCAGGTGAGAAGCACGCCGACGAGAACTTGCAGCGGTGCCTTCCGGAAGGTGCGGAAGAGCGGGGCGCGCGATTCCTGCTTCCGCTCCCGCATCTCGATGAAGACCGGGGACTCCTCGACTCGAAGGCGGATGAAGAGGCCGACTACGACAAGCACGGCACTCAGCAGAAATGGCAACCGCCATGCCCAGGTGAGGAAGGCGTCACCTGGCAGCGCACTGAATACGGCGACGACGATCGAAGAGAGCACCAGCCCAGCTGGCGATCCCATCTGCACAACGGCGCCTGCGAGATTCTTGCGACCTGCGGGAGCGTGTTCAACGGACAGGAGCATCGCGCCACCCCATTCGCCGCCGAGGCAGAAGCCCTGCACGAGCCGGAGTAGCAGAAGAAGGATTGGCGCCCAGATGCCGATCGTCGCGTAACCCGGGAGGCATCCGACGAGGAACGTTGCGAGCCCCATGCCGACGAGGCTGTAGATCAGCATCTTCTTCCGGCCGATACGGTCGCCGAAGTGGCCGAACACGGCGGCGCCGATGGGGCGCGCGAGAAAGCCGACCGCGAACGTCCCGAACGCGGCGAGGGTGCCGACGATCGGATCGAACTGCGGGAAGAAGACCGCTCCGAACACGAGTGCCGATGCGGTTCCGTAGATGTAGAAGTCGTACCACTCGATGATCGTGCCGATGACGCTGGAGGTCGTCACCTTGCGGTCGAGCTTGGGCTTGGTCTCCATTGACCAATTCCTTTCGGAGAAGCCGAGAGTCTCGGCGCGGGGTCACGGGGTCCGGCGACCTCGTGAACCGAGCGGGGCTAGACGACCTCCCAGATCCGCTCGGAGAATTCGAGGTCACGAGGGAAGGCTGGCTCGAACCGCTCGCACACGAGCGGGTCGTGGCCGGGCACTATGAGGCCGGGCCGCGCGTCCGACGTCCGCGCGAGCGAGTGCAGTGTGTCGAAGGCGTCGAACATCGCGGGTACCGTATGCGCGATCGAGAAGGGTCGCTCCTCATCGATGTTGGCGTAGAAATGGCTTGCATCGGATGCCAGGACGACGACGCGCCCGTCCCCGACCTCGACCCGGACGACCTGGGTGCCGGCGGTGTGTCCACCGACGAGATGGGCGGTGACGCCGTTCGCGATCGAGGCGTCACCGTCGTACAGGTCGACCCGCCCCTCGAAGTTGGACCGCACCAGTCCGACGATGTCGTCCTCATGGACGATCGATCGGTACGTCTCGCGGTGCGCGTGACGACCCGTCCAAAATGCGAGTTCGCGCTCCTGCAGATGGATCCGCGCACCCGACATCCGGCTGAGGTAGCCGGTGTGGTCGTAGTGCCCATGCGTAACGATCACGCTCAGGATCGAGTCGACCGGGTAACCGAGCCGCTCGACGCCGTCGAGCGGCGAGCCGAGGTGTTCGCGTCCAGGGCGCAGTCTTGCGACCTCGGGGGTGAAGCCAGCGTCGACGAGGATTGCTGCTCCGGGCCCGGTAATGAGCCACACGAAGTAGTCGATCGGCATCGAGGCGTCGGCGCACTCGTCGTGACCGTAGAAGTGCTCGCCCCGGAGCGCAGTTGGACGCGTGGCATAGCGGATGGCGTACACATGGTCGGGGCGCCACTCGTGTGCGAGAGCGCCGCGGTGAAACTGTGGCACGCTCGTCAGAGCCTTTCGAGATCGGCGACGTGGGTGACGATGGCTTTGACCTGCGTATAGCCGTAAAGGGCTTCGAAACCCTTCTCACGTCCGTGACCTGAGTGCCGGTAACCGCCGAACGGGATCTCAGCACCGGCTCCGATGAAGCCGTTTATCTGCACCTGGCCGGCGCGGAGGCGGCGGCTGAGGCGCGCGGCGACGTCCACGTCCTTGGTGAACACGGCGGCCGCCAGACCGTAGTCGGTGCCGTTCGCGATGTCCGCCGCTTCGTCTTCGGTGTCGAACGCCATGACGGTCTGCACCGGGCCGAACACCTCGGTCTGAGCGATGATCATGGCCGGCGTAACGTCGCCGACGACTGTCGGCGAGACGAACCAGCCGCTCTGGAGGTCGCGCCGCGTCGGCGCCGTCGCTGAGCCGGTCAACAGCGTGCCACCCTCATCGACCGCCTCGCGAATCAGGCCGAGCACCTTCGTGCGTTGCGCCTCCGAGACCAGCGGGCCGAGGTCCGGATCATCGATCCCTGGCCCGATCGTCAACGCTTCGACGCTGCGGACCAGCCGGCTGGAGAACTCCTCGACCACGCTCCTGTGCACGATGAAGCGGGTCAGCGCAGAGCAGGATTGTCCCGAATTGCGGACGACGGCACCGGTGGCCGACTTCACGGCGGCATTGAGATCGGCGCCGGGAAAGACGATCGCGGCCGACTTGCCGCCGAGCTCGAGGTTCGTCGCGACGATGTTGGCTGCGGCGGCCCTAGCGACCGAAGCGCCCGTCGTTACCGAGCCGGTAAACGTCAAGTGGTCGATTCCCGGATGGGATGCGAGGGCCGCGCCGGTGACGATTCCGTCGCCGGGGATGAGGGACATCACGCCCGCCGGCAAGACGTCGCGAAGGATGTGTCCGAGCATGATCGAGGACAGCGGTGCGAGCTCCGACGGCTTGACGACGACCGTGTTGCCGACGGCGAGCGACGGGGCGACTCCACGGGCGAGCTGGGCGATGGGCGCGTTCCACGGCGTGATGTGGGCGACGATGCCATAGGGTTCCCGCTCTGTCACGACGCGCAGTCCCCCAGCCGACGGGATGGTATCGCCGAACAGGTGCTCCGCCGCATGGGCGTAATACCTGAAGTAGCGTTCCGCGATCCGTACGTCGGAGACCGACTGCGATAGCGGTTTGCCGGTGTCGATCGTCTCGATGCGCGCGATCGGCGCGGCGTGATCCCGGATCGCGTCGGCGACCCGCTCCAAGATGACGGCCCGTTCCGCCGTGGCAAGCGATGACCACGACCCGAAGGCCTGTCGCGCGGAGCGAACGGCGCGGTCGACTGATTCGGGGTCGCAGTCTTGCACGGTGGCAATGACACCCGCTGTCGCCGGATCGACGACGTCCCTGGCTGGACCGGTGACTGGCTCCCAGTCACCCCCGATGAGCGCGCCGCGGGGAATGGGTCGGAATCCTTCGATGACGGCAACATCCTCGTCGTATGCACGTTGCATGCAAGCAATGTAGGCTAATCAGCGTGCCCTTGCAACGGGCGCATCCATGGAGCTTCGAGGGAGAGGTCGTATGGACGACAGGAACAGCGCAGCCGTCGGGCGGATCGGAATCGTGGGTCTCGGCAACATGGGTTTGGCCATCGCCGAGCAGCTGAATGGCCGATTCTCGATCGTCGGCACCGACCTATCGCCCGAGCGCCAAGCCGAGGCGAACAACGTGGGGATCGAGACCGCCGAGTTCGGCACGATCACGACCACCTGCCGCACGATACTGCTGTCGCTGCCGCACCCTCGCGCCTCACTGCAGGTTGCTGCAGCGATCGCACGGGATAGCGGCATCGTCGAATGCGTCGTGGAGACCAGTACCGTGACTCCCGCCGATGTCCTCGCTGTCAAGGCGTCACTTGCGGCCGCCGGTGTCGAACTCATCGACGTCGCAATCCTCTCCGGGGTCGCCCAAATGCGGTCCGGCACGGCCGGCCTGGTGCTCGCGGGCGATGCGGCTCGGCGGAGGGCCCTCGCGCCGGTCTTCGACGCGCTCACCACGAAGCAGACGCATCTGAACGCATCCGGTACGGCGATGGCCGCCAAGGTCATCAACAATGCCGTCGCGCACGTTGTCATGGTCGCGCTGTCCGAGGCGATCGCGATGAGCGACGCATCGGGGTTGGATGCGGATACGATCGTGCAGATCCTCGCTGCACCGGATGGCGGGCTGATGCGTCCACTCACTCATCGGATCGCGGAGCGGGTTTTCGATGGCGACTACGAGGGCGGCATGTCGCTCGAAGCAGCTCGAAAGGACTCCATGCTCGCACAGCAACTCGCGCAGTCCAGTGGCATTCCGCTCTTCACGATCCCAGCTGCGCACTCGGTCTACGAGATCGCCATGTCGCGAGGTTGGGCCCGAGAGGATTACGCCGCGCTGGCTAAGCTGTGGGAGGAATGGGGCGACACTTCCTTCGTCCGCAGTCGGCAATCGGAGTAGAGCGCGGGGCACCAATGAGCATCGCTGACCGCCCAAGCGAGTCCGTCCCCTCGTCGGGTCTCGCCGCCTATCGCGCAGCGCGCATCGGTCGCGGAGATGCGGTCGTCGAAACCACACGTGCCATCCGGTCAGCTATCTTCGACGGTGTGTTAAGCAGCGGGGAGTGGCTGCGCGAGGAGTCCCTGAGCAAGGATCTTGGTGTCTCGCGGACCCCCCTTCGAGAGGCGCTCAACCGCCTCGAGGAGGAGGGGTTGGTTCAGCGAACGCCTGGCTCTGGCGCACGAGTCGCAACGCTCACGGCCGAGGATATGTCGGTGGTGTATCAGGTGCGCGGCAGCCTCGAATCGATGGCCGCCAGGGCTGCGGCGCAGCGTGGCGGCTCGTCGGCCAAGGCTCGACTCGAGGTACTGCAAGGGCAGCTGTGGGAGATCGCCCAGGCGGAGGACTCGAACGCGTTCAACCGCGTGAACATCGAGTTTCACAGGGCCCTGAAGTCGATGGCGGACAACGCGTACCTGGCCCGGCTGCTCAGCACGGTTGAGACAGCTATTCGGCTCTTCGGTACTCGGACGTACAGCGCGAAACGTATGGCCGAGGTCGTCGCGGAGCATGAGGCGATCGTCGCCGCGATCGTCGCCGGAGACGGTGACGAAGCGGCGCGCGCCGCCGAAGGTCACGCGGCCCGAGCGCGGGCAGCGACGCTGGAATGGTTACTCGGGGTGCCTGACTCGCCGGGTCAGTTCGCGTCCAGCACCCCGCGCCAGACCCCGTAGATGCAGCGGTGCACCTCACCCACGATGACCAGATCGAACGTCTTCTGCGGGATCGCCTTGGTGTAGCTCACCTCGACGGGTGTAGGGGACGAAGTCGTCGGGGTTCGGGTCGTCCTTGTCGGCGACGTCATTGCCGGTCAGGGCGCGGTGGACGCGTTGGATGGTGGAGATGACGACCTTGGAGCTGGCGAGCATCCCGGCGCCGGTGAGCTTGTCGACGTTGTAGATCTCGGTGAACCGGCGACCGTCGTCGGGGTGCGGTAGTTCTGGAACTCCGCCAGCGTGTAGTCGGCGAGGTTGTTGCGGTCGACGAGGAACAGGACCGGTTGAACCCCCGTGCTTGAGCAGCCCGTATGCCGTGGTGACGGCCGTGCATGTTTCTGCAGGTCACCGGGTTGTGGAGGGTGGAGCCGGCGGCGGGACTCGAACCCGCAACCCCTTGTTTACAAGACAAGTGCGCTGCCAATTGCGCCACGCCGGCGTCTCACCGCAGCCGGCGAGGACGGGCGAAAGCGTACCCGCCAGAACGCGGTCCACTCCAAACCCTCGACGACGACCAGAGCTCGCCCATCGACGGTGAGTGGCCGGTATACGTCGTCCACAACGCCCCCCGGCAGACGAAGACGACCTCTCGCGCAGAGCCTCTCGCGCAACAGCAGCAGCCGAGGCGGTGATGCGTGTCCCGGGTGGCGGGCCACCCGGCATACGCACGCCGCGGGCCACCCGGCATACGCACGCCGCGGGCCGCTCGCGTCCGTACATACGAACGGCCCCGTGTCGCCACGGGGCCGCTCGTCATCGGCGGCTCAGGGAGCCGTCAGGAAGAACCTCAAGCAGGCAGGCGGAGCTGCTGGCCGACGAAGATGAGGTTCGGGTTGTTCACGACGCCCTTGTTGGCCGCGAACAAAGCCTGCCAGCCGCCCTTGACGTCGTACTTGACCGCGAGCTTGGTCAGGGAGTCACCCATCTTGACGGTGATCTGCTTGCCGGTAGCCGCGGGGGCAACCTGCGGAGCGGCCTTCTTCACCGGGGTGGCCTGCTTGACGGCGGCCTTGGGCGCGGCTGCCTGCGACGGTGCAGCGGCCTGCGGTGCAGTTCGCACCGTGGACCGGGAGGCCTGCGCGGCCGGGGCCGGAGCGGCCGTTGCGCCACCGTTAGCGCTGGTCAGACCCGCGCGGCGGCTGCAGACGGGCCAGGCGCCCGGACCCTGACTAGCGAGGGTTCGCTGGGCAATGGCGATCTGCTGCTCACGCGTGGCGAGGTTCGCGGTGGGGGCGTAGGCGCCGCCACCGTAACCGAGCCAGGTGGAGCGGGTGAACTGCAGGCCACCGTAGAAACCGTTGCCGGTGTTGATGGCCCAGTTGCCGCCACTCTCACACTGAGCGACCGCGTCCCAGACCGAAGCGGCCTGAGCAGTGTTGGCAGTGGCGAGTCCACCCAACAGCGTTGCGGCACCAGCGACGCCGATCCCGGCGACTCGGACCTTCATGGAGCGCTTCACGGGGGTGGAGTGCTTCGAGTTGTAGTGCAATGGATTTCCTCTCCTGACCTGCGCATACGGGGTTAGCTGTCGGGATCGGGCTGTCAGGTGCCCGGCCAGCATGCTGGCTTCTCCCCAAGGACCGGTCTTCTCGACCGGTCCCACACTGGGTCCCCCGTCCTCGCCATGCCCCGGGATCTCCGGGAGGTAATGCTCGCCTGACGAGGTTCGGCGCAGCGAGCAAGCATGGGTGATGGGTGTTGACTGTGCAGTTGTTGCCGCGCCGGATAGGTCCGAATCAGCTCACGTGGGCGGGGCAGAGCCCTCGACCACGCGCACGAGAGTACGTGGGTTCGTGGCGAAAGCCAAGTCCTCCCGAGACGCTTTCGTGACCTGAACGTGAGCTGTGCGTGACCTATGCCACACGGGGGTGTGAGCCGCCCACGGTCACGCCTGTGGACGGCGCAGGAAGCCTCCCGTCAGCGGCCACCAGTCGACCTCGCCCTGCTTGACGAGGGCGAGCACGAGCAGGCTGATCGCGGCGGCCACGAGAAGGCCCGCCACGACCTGGGCAACCACCACCGAGGGGACGACCCCGCGCACGACGGACCTCGAGCCCCGGCGCAGCGCCGCCCCACCCGGGCCCCACCACGCAATGAGGACCCCCGCGGCGAACCCCACGGCGAGCGCCGGCGCCGTGGCCCGCCCGGGTTGCAGTGGGGACACGCTGGAGATGCCGAGGACGGCACAGAACGTCGCGGACACGGCGACGACTGCGGGCAGCAGCAGGGTGACGACCGTCGAGGCGGCCGACGTGGCGACGTGCCACGGGCTGAGGACGACCGCCATCGGCACGTCGCTGCGGCGACGACCACGGTGGAAGCGGCGCAGCACCAGCGACGTCACCGACCGGTCGCTGAACCGGGCGACCCAGCACCACGCGAGCACGGCCAGCACGGTGATGATCGGCCAGTTCGCCGCGGCGCCGGCGAAGGCCGCGGCCATGCTCGCGAGGATGCCGCTGCGCATCGGTCGCCCGATCCGCGGGTCGGGGTCGCCCGGACCCGCCGCCCGGGCGGCCTGCCAGTCCGACTCCTCGTCCGACCCGTCCCACTCGGCCACGGCTCGGCCGTCCCCCTCGTTCATGCCGGTCCAGGGCTGCGGGTAGCCACTCCTCCCGTCGTCCCAGGTCTCCATCTGGGCCAGCACGGAGGTGCTGCCCAGGACAGGCGCCGTATGCCGGGCCGCGGGGTCGGCGCTCACCGACATGTCCCAGCCTCGGCCGGGGTGGGCGGCACCTGGATGGGCGGCACCTGGATGAGTGGCACCGGAATCGCCGGGGAGGACGACCGTCGCCGGTCCGCCCCCGGCATACCGCTCCAGCGCGGCGACCACCTCCCTCGCCGGCGGCCGGCTGCGGGGGTCGGGCGAGAGAGCCGCCTCGAGCAGTGGGGTGAGGCGCGGGTCGACGCCGGTCAGGTCGGTGTCGCCGCGACGTACCCGGTCGAGGACGACGTCCATTGGGCCCCGACCGAAGGGTGGCCGACCCGATGCGGCGAACGCGAGGGTCGCTGCCCAGCCCCACCAGTCGGTGGCCTCGGTGACCCCGCCGCCCTCGACGACCTCCGGAGAGAGGTAACCGGGAGTGCCCATCACCAGGCCGACGCTCGTCAGGCGGATGTCGTCCGCCACGTGCGCAATGCCGAAGTCGATGACGACCGGGTCGCCGTCCTCGATGAGGACGTTGCCCGGCTTGAGGTCACGGTGGATCACCCCGACGGCGTGGATGGCGTCGAGAGCCCCGACGAGCCCACGCCCGAGGCACAGCAGCTCGTCGCTCGAGAGCGGGCCCCGCTCGGTGACGACCTCGTCCAGCGACGGGCCGGGGACGTAGCGGGTGACGAGATAGGGGCGCTCCCCGAAGATGTCGGCGTCGAGGACGGCGGCGACCCGGTCGTCGGTGATCCGGGACAGGGTCTCGACCTCACGCTCGAGCCGGGAACGCGCTTCGGGGTCATAGGCGATGTGCGGACGCAGTACCTTGATCGCCACCGCGCGACCCTGGCGGTCGAGGCCGAGGTGGACCACACCCATGCCGCCCTCGCCGATCCGGTGGACGAGCCGGTAGGGGCCGAGGCGCTCGTGCGTCCCGGCCGCCACCTCGTTCCGCGCGTGCTGGGGACGGGCCTGCGCCTTCATCCCCCTACGGTAGGCGAGCGGGAGCTACCAGCCCCGCATTCTCACTGCTGGATGTAGCCAACGAGTTGGTCACGTTCGGACTGGAGACTGTCGATCCGGAACTTGACCACGTCCCCGATGCTGACGATGGCGTGGAGGTCGCCGTCCACGACGATCGGCAGGTGGCGGATCCGTTTGTCGGTCATGGTCCGGGCCAGCAGCTCGAGGTCGTCGTCGAGCGCGCCCGTGGTCACGTCGCTCGTCATGATGTCGCTGACGGGGGCGTCGACCACGGACGCGCCCTGGCGATGCAGATGACGCACGACGTCACGTTCGCTGACGATGCCGGTGACCGCCCGCCCGTCCTCGCTGACGACAAGAGCGCCGATCCCGTGCTCGTCGAGCACCTCGAGCAACCGCGCCACGGTCTCGCCCGGGCGGATGGTGATGACACCCACGCCTTTGTTGCGCACCACGTCCGAGATCTTCATGACACGAGACGCTAGCCCTCGGGTCCCGCTCGCGCCAGAGAAGACGCCGCGCGGACGTCATAAGGTGGACAAGGGCCCACTCACCCGCCCTGCCCTCAGGAGCTGAGCAACCCGTGACCGACGAACCTCACCAGTACGACCTGGTCATCGCCGCCAACCGCCTACCCGTGGACCGTGTCGTCGAGGATGACGGCACGTCGTCGTGGGGCCGCAGTCCAGGAGGGCTCGTCACGGCCATGGACTCGGTCATGCAGGGCCGCCGCGGCGCGTGGGTGGGCTGGGCCGGCGAAGTCGGGGAGGTCGGCGAGGTCGGCGAGGTCGGCGAGGCTCTCGAACCCTTCACCGAGGGCACGATGTACCTGCGGCCCGTGCCCCTCTCCTCGGAGGAGGTCCGCGACTACTACGAGGGCTTCAGCAACGACACCCTGTGGCCGATCTACCACGACGTCATCGTCCAGGCGTCGTTCCACCGTGAGTGGTGGCGCAGCTATGAGCGCGTGAACCGGCGCTTCGCCGAGGCCATCGCCGAGGTCGCCGCGCCGGAGGCGACGGTGTGGGTCCACGACTACCAGCTGCAGCTGGTACCTCGGATGGTGCGCGAGCTGCGCCCCGACGTGCGGATCGGATGGTTCGACCACATCCCCTTTCCCCCGGTCGAGCTGTTCGCCCAGCTGCCCTGGCGTCGGGCCGTGCTGGAGGGGCTGCTCGGCGCGGACTTCCTGGGTTTCCAGCGCGTCGCCGACGCCCAGAACTTCGTCCGCGCCTGCCGCCAGCTCCTCCGCGCACCGACGAAGAACGACACCGTCGCGGTGACCGCGCCCGACGGGTCGACGCACACCGCGCGGGCCAGCGCCATTCCGATCTCCATCGACTTCCAGGGGCTGGACGCGCTCGCCCGCACGCCAGAGGTCAGGGCCCGGGCCGCCGAGCTCCGCGCGCAGCTCGGCAACCCCGACGTGCTCATGCTCGGGGTCGACCGCCTCGACTACACCAAGGGCATCCGCCACCGGCTCAAGGCCTATGAGGAGCTGCTTCGCGACAAGGCGATCGCGCCGCCGGAGGTGACCTTCGTCCAGGTGGCGACGCCGAGCCGCGAGAGGGTGGACTCCTACCGCGAGCTGCGGACGCAGGTGGAGCGCACCGTCGGGCGGATCAACGGGGAGTTCGCCCCCATCGGCTCCCCCGCCGTGTACTACCAGCACCGCTCCTATCCGCGCGACGAGATGGCGGCCCTGTTCCTCGCCGCGGACGTCATGCTCGTGACCCCGCTGCGGGACGGCATGAACCTCGTCGCCAAGGAGTACGTCACCTGCCGGCACGACCTGGGCGGCGCCCTGGTGCTCTCGGAGTTTGCCGGCGCGTACCACGAGCTGCACCAGGCCTTCGTGTGCAACCCCCACGACATCGAGGGCCTCAAGCAGACCATCCTCAAGGCGATCCATACGCCCGCCAGGGACAAGGCGCGGATCATGCGGGCGTTGCGTCGCCGGGTCGCGGACCACGACGTCAACCGTTGGGCCGAGCGCTTCCTCGACGCCCTTGCAGCGGCCCCGCACCGGCCGGAGCGGCAAGAACGCCAGGACCGCCTCGACCAGGAGTCGCGCCTCGAGCGCCAGGAGGGGGAGGACCGGCAGGACCGGCAGGACCGGCTGCTGCGCCGAGACCCCCCGGACGAGCGCGTCCGGCTCACCCAACCCCAGAGGAGCGTTCACCAGCCGAGCAGTCATGATCACGAGGGGCGTCCATCGGGGCCGCGCCGATGAGCGTCGTGGAGCCGGAGCTGTATGCCGCGCTGGAGCAGGTGGCCAAGGCCGGCACCCTGCTCGTCGCCTCCGACTTCGACGGGGCCCTCGCCGAGTTCACCGTGGACCCCGAGGACACCGCGCCCGCTCCGGGAGGCATGGAGGCGTTGCGCCGCCTCGCGGCCCTTCCCGCCACCCACGTCGCGGTCGTCTCGGGCCGCGATGTCCGCACGCTCACGAGCCTGACGACCCTCGGGTCGGCCGAGCCGATCGTCCTCATCGGCAGCCACGGGGCCGAGTCGAGCAATCCCGAGGTCACCGCTGGTGCTCCGCTCGACGAGGTCCAGAAGGCGCTCCTCGACGAGCTGACCGAGCAGGTCGCCGGTCTCATCGACGAGCATCCCGGGGCACGGCTCGAACGCAAGCGCGCCGCCGTGGCCGTGCACACTCGCGGGCTGGCCAGGGAGAGCGCCGAGGCGGCGCTGACCGAGGCCGAGCTGCTCGGCTCGGGCCGGCAGGAGGTGCGTGTCCTCAGCGGCAAGTCCGTCGTGGAGCTGTCCGTGTCGCACGCGGACAAGGGCACCGCGCTCGGGGCCCTCGCTCGGCTCGTGGCCGCCGACGCCACCTTCTACACCGGCGACGACGTCACCGACGAGGACGCCTTCCGGGCGCTCGACCCCCTCACCGGAGACGTCACCGTGAAGGTCGGTCCCGGGGAGACGGCCGCCGCCCACCGCGTCGACACGGTGAGCGACGTCGTGGCCGTCCTGCACGAGATCCTCGCCCTGAGAGAGGCGGCGGTCGAGGGCCGCTCCGGGCCGGCCGTGGGTCCGCAGCGGCGGTAGGCGCCTGGGTGGCTCAGTGGAAGAGGCGTACGCCGCCCCTGCCTGCCGTCCGACGGCTGACCTGCCGATCGGACCAGACCGGTGCACCAGGTGGGAGGTCAGGTCGGGGCCGAAGGGCAGTTCGGCTCGAGCGACGGCTCGAGCGACGCCTCGTCAGGCGTGGCGAGGGTGAGGACGGCGTCCTCGATCATGTCGTGCTGCTCCAGCTGGGCCTCGAGGCGCCGTAGCCGCTTCGAGAGAACGGACTCCGGGTCGTCCCCGGTCAGGTCGACGGCGGCCACGACGAAGAAGCTCATCGGGCCCACGTACTCCAGGTGGAGGTAGGTCACCCGTTGGATCTCGGGGTGGCTCAGCATCGTCGCGAGCACCCTCGACACCTGCTCTGGCCGCAGACTGGCTCCCACGAGGAACTCACGGTTGCGGGTGGTGAGGAAGATCGCGACCGCCCCGAGGAGCACCCCCACCGCGATCGACCCGACGGCGTCCCAGACTGCCTCTCCGGTGAGCTGGTGCAGGCCCACACCGGCCGCGGCGAGCACCAGCCCCACGAGCGCCGCCAAGTCCTCGAGAAAGACGGCCCGCAGGGTGGGGTTCGAGGTCCGGTTGATGAACGACAAGGGGCGCAGCCCCCAGGTCCGCGCGTCGTCCGTGGTCTGGCGCACGGCCTGGGTGAAGGAGACACCCTCGAGGACGAACGCCACCGCCAGGACGACGTAGTTGACGAGGTAGCTGTCCTCGTCACCACCCGGTGCGCCCAGCTGCTGGATCCCGTGGAGCACCGAGACGGCCGAGCCCACCGCGAAGAGGCCGAAGGCCGCGAAGAGCGACCACACGTAGGTGTCCCGCCCGTAGCCGCGGGGGTGGGAGCGGTCGCGGGGCCGGGAGCCGCGCCGCTGCGCGATGAGGAGGAACACCTCGTTGCCGGTGTCCGCCCAGGAGTGGGCTGCCTCGGCGACCATGGACGCGGAGCCGGTCATCAGCGCGGCCACCGACTTGGCGGCGGCAATGAGGCTGTTCGCAGCGAGGGCGACGAGGACGGTGGTGACCGTGCCGCCCTTGCCCTTCGTCTCCGGCGCCCCCGGGGGCTTTCGGGACGGGAGCCTCGCCTCACCGGTGCCGTCGAGGTCCATGGTCAAGTTCTAGGCCACGACCCGGCCAGCGTCCACACCGGTATGCCGTGCGCCCGGATCACGGACCGCCAGGCCGCCGGCCAAGCGGCCCGTGACCGCACCGCCCGTGCCCTGCTCTGGCGCATTGCGCCTTCTTCAGCCATGATGCAGACGCCGGAGAATGACCTCCGGCGCACCTTTACAACGGACCGTCCGGCACGTTCCTGCCGGTGAAGGAGAAGTCAACATGGCAACCGTGACCTTCGACGAGGCCACCCGGCAGTACCCGGGCAACCCGACTCCGAGCGTGGACAGGCTGAACATCGACATCGCCGACGGCGAGTTCCTCGTCCTCGTCGGACCCTCCGGATGTGGCAAGTCCACCTCCCTGCGCATGCTCGCCGGCCTCGAGGAGGTCAACGCCGGTCGGATCATGATCGGTGACCGCGACGTCACCAACTTGTCGCCCAAGGACCGCGACGTCGCCATGGTCTTCCAGAACTACGCTCTCTACCCGCACATGTCGGTCGCCGACAACATGGGCTTCGCTCTGAAGATCGCGGGCGTGTCCAAGGACGAGATCCAGAAGCGGGTCAAGGAGGCGGCGAAGATCCTCGACCTCGACCCCTACCTCGACCGCAAGCCCAAGGCCCTCTCCGGTGGCCAGCGCCAGCGCGTCGCGATGGGCCGCGCGATCGTCCGCAGCCCGCAGGTGTTCCTCATGGACGAGCCGCTGTCGAACCTCGACGCCAAGCTGCGGGTCCAGACGCGCACCCAGATCGCGTCCCTCCAGCGCCGCCTCGGGGTCACGACCGTCTACGTCACACACGACCAGGTCGAGGCGATGACCATGGGTGACCGGGTCGCAGTGCTCAAGGACGGCCTGCTGCAGCAGTGCGACACGCCCCGCCAGATGTACGACCACCCGATCAACGTCTTCGTGGCCGGCTTCATCGGTTCTCCCGCCATGAACCTCCTCGAGCTGCCGTTGACGGAGACCGGGGTCAAGTTCGGCGACGCGGTGCTCCCGATCGCGCGCGACGAGCTGGCGAAGGCCGGCAAGACGGTCACCGTGGGAGTCCGTCCCGAGGACCTCGCCGTCGCCGAGAGCGGCCAGGGCCTGCCGGTGACCGTCGACGTCGTCGAGGAGCTCGGCGCCGACGCCTACATCTACGGCTCGACCCAGGCGCAGCAGATCGACACCGAGGCCGACTCCGAGCTGCCGAGGCCGTTCATCGCCCGCGTTGACGGTCGCCGTCCCCCGGAGAAGGGTTCGATCATCCACCTGGCCCCCAAACCGGGCCACCTGCACGTCTTCAACACGGAGTCCGGCGAGCGCATCAGCGACTGATGGGCACCTGAGCGGACGATAGCGGCGCCCCGGTGGGACGCCGCTTTTCGTTCTGTCCCAACGACAACCCGGGTATGCCGGGTGCGCGCCGCCCGCGCGAAGCGCAGGACCCGCCGCGCGGACCGCGCGACCGGCCCACCGGCATACGCCTGCGTGGACCGGGGATGTCACCGCGCGGCATCCATGGAACGATGACCGCGTGGCCCTCCAGCTCACCACCGCACGTCCCGATCCAGCACTGCTCGACCTGCCCTGGTCGGTGCCCCTCGAACGGTGGCCGGCCGAGACCCTGGCCGCGCTGCCCCGCGGCATCTCCCGGCACATCGTCCGCTTCGTCCGGGTGTCCGGGCGCGTCCTCGCGATCAAGGAGATCAAGCAGGAGCTGGCCCAGCGTGAGTACGACTTGCTGCGGGTGCTGGCTCGCCTGGACCTGCCGTGCGTCGAGCCGTCCGGCGTCGTCAGCGGTCGCGTCGCTCCTGACGGCACTCCTCTGGACGCCTGCCTGCTGACCCGTCACCTGCAGTTCTCGCTGCCCTACCGCGCGCTCTACAGCCAGAACCTGCGCCCCGACACGGCGACGCGGCTCATCGACGCCATGGCCGTCCTCCTGGTTCGCCTGCACCTCAGCGGCTTCTGGTGGGGGGACGTCTCCTTGTCGAACACCCTCTTCCGCCGCGACGCCGGGGCGTTCGCCGCCTACCTCGTCGACGCCGAGACGGGCGAGCTGCACCCCAGCCTGACCGACGGCCAGCGCAAGCACGACCTCGACATCGCCCTGGTCAACATCGCCGGCGAGCTCATGGACCTCCAGGCGGGCGGCCTCCTGGAGGAGATGTCCGACCCGCTCGAGGTGTCCAACCGCATCATCGGGCGTTACGAGACGCTGTGGTCGGAGCTGACCGAGGAGGAGCGCTTCGAGACCGGCGACCGGTGGCGCGTCGAGGAGCGGATCCGCAAGCTCAACGACCTCGGCTTCGACATCGACGAGCTGTCCATGTCGACCGACATCGGCGGCACGACGATCCAGATCCAGCCCAAGGTCGTCGACGCCGGCCACCACTCCCGCCGCTTGCTCCGGCTCACCGGCCTCGACGTCGAGGAGAACCAGGCGCGGCGCCTGCTCAACGACCTGGACTCCTACCGGGCCGCGACCAACCGGCAGAAGGAGGACGAGGAGCTCGTCGCGCACGACTGGCTCAGCTCGGTCTACGAGCCGACCGTGCGGGCGGTGCCGCGCCAGCTCTCCGTCAAGCTCGAGCCGGCCGAGGTGTTCCACGAGGTCCTCGAGCACCGGTGGTACATGTCGGAGCGCGCCGGCAAGGACACCCCGCTGCCCACGGCCATCCGCGACTACGTCGACAACGTCCTCCCGGCGAAACCGGACGAGCAGGCCGTCCTCGGGGTCGACACGGTGGAGATGCCAGTCGTCGCGATGTTCTCGGCTGACGAGTAGTGCGGCGCCAGGCGGCTCAGCGCGTGGCGCCCGTCGGCTCAGCGCGGGGCGCCGTCCGACCCTGCGCGCGTGGGCTCGACGAGGGCCTGGCCGAAGAGCAGTGCGACGAAGAGCAGGAACGTCACGACGTGGACTCCGGTGCACCACAGGCAGATCGCCCCGATGTGGAACAGCTCGGCCCACACGAGGTAGAGAGCAAACGCCAGACCGATGGCGGACCAGCCGAGTCGGACGGCGTCCCACCGTCTGGTGTCCACGCGGAACAGTCGCGGCTGACACAGCGCGAGCATCACCACGAAGAAGAGAACGCCGAGCACCGCGACCGGCACGCCCAGGAAGCTCGACCAGGGGCTCTCCGTCACCTTCTGGCAGTTGATCGTCCCGGTCGTCGAGCAGGCGAGGGTGGCGTTCTGGGTGAAGTGCTCGTAGGTCAGGTAGACCCCGAGCAGGAGCCCGATGGCCGAGAGGCCGAGGGCGGTGGGCACCAGCCATCCAGGGACCGTCCTCACGCCAGCCACCCTCCCGGCCGCCACCCGCGCGGTCATGGGATCTTCGCCGCAGCCGCCAGAACTCCGGGCGACGTGCACACGTCTGTCGGCTGGTTGGCCGTAAGCCGGCACAGCTGGGCGGAGATGAGGTTGGCTCCGCCGTCGACCGACTTCGCGATATCCGAGCTGGGGTCGGCCAGGGTGGCCGCGATCTGGTCCTGCCCCTTGCCGGTCAGCAGGTTGCCGTCGACCGACGACCCGGACTGGACCGCCTTGCCCCCGAAGTCGATCCACGGGATGGAGCCCGTGGGGTTGAACCTCGCCTGCAGGGCCTTGACGTCGTCCGGCACGGTCTGCAGCGGCGCGCCCTCTCGGTCCTTGACCTCGTAGCCGTCGAACGACAGGAAGCTGCTCGTGTACTTCGCGTTCTTCAGGCTGAGCGTCGGCACGCTGGCCGGCTGGTCCGTCGCCGACGACACGGCATACTCCAGACCGGTGACGTCGCCGAACCGCTCGAGCGCCGCGACGAGCGCCCACCGCTCGCCGGCGCAGAAGGGGCAGAACTCGGCACCTACGTAGACAACCCGGGGTTTGCCGTCCGCGACGAGGGGGTCTGCCTGGATCGACTTCAGCGACCCGGTGCCGGCCGTGCCGACGCCGAGCGCGTCAAAGGTGGATGCGGGGATGCCGGCCAGCGCGGTGCCCAACGCAGAGCTGACAGCACCCGACTCCCGCGCGTTGGTGTCGGCCTTCTTCGGCGCGTTGAGCGCGGCCACCACGACCGCGACGATGAGGACGAGCACGACGGCGAGCGCCCCGAGGGCGATGCGCAGCCTGCGTCGCCGCTCGGATGCCTGCTGCTCCATCCTCAGCCGGCCCAGCCGGGCGTTCTCCGCTCTGGCGCTACTGGCCACGTGTCCCTCCCGAGTGATCTCCGTCCGCGGACACGCTACCCACCGATCCTGTATGCCGCCCGGCAGGTCCGTCAGCCGCGACCCGCCCGCTGGCGCGCCACCTCGTATAGGGTGACGCCTGCCGCGATGCCGGCATTCAGCGACTCCACCGACGACGACATCGGGATGGAGACGATCTGGTCGCAGGTCTCGCTGACCAGCCGCGACAGGCCCTTCCCCTCCGAGCCGACGACGATGACGATGGGCTCGGTCGCCAGCTGCAGGCCTGGCAGCTCGACGTCCCCATCCATGTCGAGGCCGAGGATGAAGAACCCCGCCCTCTTGAGCTCCTCGAGGGCGCGGGTGAGGTTTGCCACCTTCGCCACCGGGACCCGCGCGGCTGCACCCGCCGAGGTCTTCCAGGCGCTCGCCGTCATCCCCGCGGAACGGCGCTCGGGCAGGACGACACCGTGGCCACCGAAGGCCGCGACCGACCGGATGACCGCACCGAGGTTGCGGGGGTCGGTGATCCCGTCGAGGGCGACGAGGAGGGGGATGCCCGGCGCCTGGGGGTTGATGAGGTCCCCGTGGTGGACGTACTCGTAGGGAGGTACTTGGAGGGCGAGGCCCTGGTGCACGGACCCGTCGGTGAGCCGGTCGAGCTCGCCTCGGGGCGTCTCGAGGATGGGGATGCCGCGCTCGGTCGCGGTCTTGAGGGCCTCACGGACCCGGTCGTCCGAGTCGATCCGACCGGCGACGTACATCGTCGTCGCCGGGACATCGGCACGAAGGGCCTCGACGACGGAGTTGCGGCCGGCGACGACCTCGGACGACGCCTTCGCCTTGCGGCCGCCGCTGTGGGACGACCCGCCGCGGCCGGCCGCGAGCGCAGAGCCGGCGCGCTTCGATGACGAGGCTGCTCGTTTCGCAGCGGGGTGGTACTCCCGCTCGGCCGCCTTGGGCGTGGGGCCCTTTCCCTCGAGCCCGCGGCGGCGCTGGCCGCCGGAGCCGACGGACGCGCCCTTGCCGCTCTTGCGGACCGCGCCTCGGCGCTGGGAGTTGCCTGCCATGGAAGTGCCTCTCAGGCGTCAGAACGTCGAGCCAGCGCCCATCGGGAGCCGGAAGGGGTGTCCTCGATGGCGATGCCCGCCGAGGTGAGCTGGTCGCGGATGCCGTCCGCGGTGGTGAAGTCCCGGGCGGCCCGAGCGCCCTGACGTGCCTGGAGCTGGGCGGTGATGAGGACGTCGAGCGCCTCCAGCTCCGTGGCCGACCCGGAGGTGTCGGACTGCCAGGTCGGTGAGAGCGGGTTGACCCCGAGCACGTCGGTCATCGCGACGACCGTCGCGGCGGCGGTGAAGGCAGCCTCGTCGTCGCCGTCGTCGAGGGCCGTGTTGCCGGCGCGCACCGTGTCGTGGATGACCGCCAGCGCCCCCGACACGTTGAGATCGTCATCCATCGCCGCACGGAACTCGGGAGGGAGCTGCGACCTCGCGTCGGCAAGGGGACGGACCCGGTCGACGCGCTCGAGGAAACCGGCGATCCGGTCGACGGTCGCCGAGGCCTCGAGGAGGGCGCCCTCGTGGTACTCGATCATCGAGCGGTAGTGCGCCGAGGTGAGGTAATAGCGGACCGCGAGAGGGCTCGCGACCTGGACGACGTTCTGGACCTCGAGAGCGTTGCCGAGGGACTTGCCCATCTTCTGGCCCTTGACGGTGACCCAGGCGTTGTGCAGCCAGTAGCGCGCGAAGCCCAGCCCCGCGGCGCGCGACTGCGCCTGCTCGTTCTCGTGGTGCGGGAAGCGCAGGTCGATGCCACCGCCGTGGATGTCGAACGTGTCGCCGAGGTACTTGCGGGCCATCGCGGAGCACTCGAGGTGCCAGCCCGGCCGGCCCCGGCCGTAGGGCGTCGGCCACGAGGCGCTCACCGGTTCCTCCGGCTTGTGCCCCTTCCACAGGGCGAAGTCGCGGGCGTCCTTCTTGCCCCGCGGGTCCGCGCCCTCGGCGCCGGCCATGTCCTTGGGCGACTGGTGGCTCAGCGAGCCGTAGTCCTTCCAGGACAGGACGTCGAAGTAGACGTCCCCACTGGCGTCCGGCGCGGCATACGCGTGGCCACGCTCGACGAGGGTGTCCATGAGCTCGACCATCTCGGGGATGTGGCCGGTGGCACGGGGCTCGTAGGTCGCCGGTTCGACGCCGAGGAGGTCGAGCGCCTGGGAGGTCACCCGCTCGTTCGCGTAGGACAGGGCGAACCACTCGATGTCCTGCTCGAGCGCCTTACGCAGGATCTTGTCGTCGATGTCGGTGACGTTGCGGACGAGGGTGACGTCGTAGCCGTGGCCGGTCTCGAGCCAGCGGCGCAGGACGTCGAACGCCACCGCGAAGCGCACGTGACCGATGTGCGGAGCCCCTTGCGTCGTGAGGCCGCAGATATACATGCCGACCTTGCCCTCTTCCAGGGGGACAAAGTCGCGCAGCTCGCGCGCGGCGGTGTCGTACAGGCGCAGGGTCACCTGCCGAGTTTACCGGCGCGTGCGTGGCGGCAGAGCCAGCGCGGTGGCCAGCGGCATGTCCGGCAACGGCCACCGTCGCAGCATCGAAGCCTCCTGACGTAGTCGCGCCGCGCCTACGCTGTGGCCATGGCGAACCAGGGGGACTACCGCTACGACCGCCTTGACCCCGAGAAGGTCAACGAGACGCTCGCGCACCTCCATGTCCGGATCTCAGAGAGCTTCCCGGGCCGACATCTCGCCGACGTGGCCCTGGAGGTGTCCGCCGTCGTCGGCAAGATCCAGCGCCAGTCCTCGGACGATCTGCCGGTCCAGCGGGTGGTCCGGTGGGGTTCCCGGATCGCGATCGCGCTGCTCGTCGCGCTGATCGCCGTCGCGATCGGGTCGGCCATCCGCACCGGACAGAACCAGGTCGGGGACGTCCGGGCGTTCGAGTGGCTGCAGTACGTCGAGAGCGGTGTCAATGACGTCGTCTTCGCGGCCCTGGCGATCTACTTCCTCATGTCCGTGCCGAACCGCGTCCGGCGCCGCCGCGTCCTCCAGACGCTGCACCGGCTGCGTTCGCTGGCCCACATCGTCGACATGCACCAGATGAGCAAGGACCCCGACGAGCTCCTCCCCCGGCACGAGGGTGGCAAGACCCACACCGGGGTCATGAACCGCGCCGACTTCGGCCGCTACCTCGACTACTGCAGCGAGCTGCTCACCCTGACGTCGAAGGCGGCCGCGCTCTGTGCCGAGGAGTCCACCGACGCCATCGTGCTCGAGACGGTGAGCGAGATCGAGAACCTCACCACGGGCATGTCCCGCAAGATCTGGCAGAAGATCAGCCTCCTGCACACCGCCGGCCGGACCGCGCAGACGACCGCGAGCGCACCCAGCATTCCCCTCACCTGAGCCGGTCAGCTGCCCCGGTCGACCCACTCCTGCAGGTGCGGCTTCTCGGTGCCGATCGTGGTCGACTCCCCGTGGCCGGTGTGGACGACGGTCCCGTCCGGCAGGGTGAGGAGCCGCTCGCGGATCGACTCGATGATCGCCCCGAAGTCGCTGAACGACCGGCCCGTCGCTCCCGGTCCGCCGGCGAACAGGGTGTCACCGGTGAAGACGACGCCGAGGGCCGGCACGTGGAAGCAGCAGGACCCCGGCGAGTGCCCGGGTGTGTGGAGGACGTGGAGGTCGACGTCACCCACGGTGATCACCTGCCCGTCGGCGAGGTCGCCGTCGGGCGGGCGGGGCTGGGACCGGTCCCAGAGGACCCGGTCGTCCGAGTGGAGGTATGCCGTGGCTCCCGTGTGGGCGGCCACCTCTCGAACCGCGGTGACGTGGTCATCGTGGGCATGGGTGCACAGGACGGCGACGAGGCGCCGGTCGCCGACGACGGAGAGGATCGGCACGGGGTCGTGCGGGGCGTCGATGAGCACGCACTCGCGGTCGTCGCCGACGACCCACACGTTGTTGTCGACCTCCCAGGTCCCACCGTCGATCGAGAACGTCCCCGACGTCACGGCGTGCTCGATCCGGACCCCACCGGGGGACTGCGGCCCAGCCTGACGGGCGGTCACAGCCTCACGACCGAGCGCAGGACCTCGCCCGCGTGCATCTTGTCGAACGCCTGCTCGATGTCGCCGAGCCCGATCGTCTCGGTGACGAAGGCGCCGAGGTCGAAGCGGCCCTGACGGTAGAGGTCGATGAGCACCGGGAAGTCCCGCGACGGCACGCAGTCTCCGTACCAGCTGGACTTGAGCGCCCCGCCCCGGCCGAAGATCTCGATCATCGGCAGGGTCACCTGCTTGTCCGGGGCCGGCACGCCGACAAGGACGACGGTGCCCGCGAGGTCCCGTGCGTAGAACGCCTGCTCGTAGGTCTCCGGACGACCGACGGCCTCGATGACGACGTCCGCGCCGAACCCTCCGGTGAGCTGCTTGATCCGCTCGACGGCGTCTTCGGTCGTCGAGTTCACGGTGTGCGTGGCCCCGAGCTGGCGCGCCCACTCGAGCTTCCGGTCGTCGACGTCCACACCGATGATCGTCGTCGCACCGGCGACCGTGGACCCGGCGATGGCGGCGCAGCCGACCCCGCCGCAGCCGATCACGGCGACGGTGTCGCCGCGGCCGACGTGGCCGGTGTTCACGGCGGCTCCGAAGCCCGCCATGACGCCGCACCCGAGCAGCCCGGCTGCCGCGGGATCGGCCTGCGCGTCGACCTTCGTGCACTGGCCCGAGGCGACGAGGGTCTTCTCGATGAACGCGCCGATCCCGAGCGCTGGGCTGAGCTCCGTGCCGTCGGTCAGGGTCATCTTCTGCTTGGCGTTGTGGGTGTTGAAGCAGTACCACGGCTTGCCCCTGGCGCAGGCCCGGCAATGGCCGCAGACCGCGCGCCAGTTGAGGATGACGAAGTCGCCGGCCTCGACGTCGGTGACGCCCTCACCGACAGCCTCCACGACGCCCGCAGCCTCGTGCCCGAGCAGGAACGGGAACTCGTCGTTGATCCCCCCGTCCCGGTAGTGCAGGTCGGTGTGGCATACCCCGCAGGCCTGGATCCTCACCACGGCTTCGCCGGGCCCCGGGTCCGGGACGACGACGTCCACGAGCTCGACGTCGGCCCCCGTGGATCGCGCGATGACACCTTTGACGGTCTGTGGCATGTCGACTCCCTGCTGCGTTGGTGGCTCCCGGCCCAGCAGATCACACTCATCCGCTCATCGGTGTCCGGACGGCACTCGGTAGCCTCGCCGTCATGCCCAGCGCCGCGATCCTCGTCGTGCAGCACCAGCTGACCTGTCCGCCCGGCTGGCTCGGCGAGTCGCTCACCGCCGCCGGTGCGGCCCTCGACGTGCGTCACCCGTATGCCGGGCAACCGCTCCCGGAGGACCTCACCGGTCACGCCGGTCTGGTGGTCCTCGGCGGCTCCATGGGCGCCGACGACGACGGCCTGTTCCCGTGGCTCGGCCGCACCAAGGCCCTCGTGCGCGATGCGGCCGCTCACGGCATACCGGCGTTGGGCATCTGCCTCGGTCACCAGCTGGCCGCCGTCGCGCTGGGGGGTGTGGTGGAGGTGAACCCCGCCGGACCGCAGAACGGGGTCCTCGACGTGGGCTGGCTGCCCGAGTCGGGTGACGACGAGCTCCTCGCCGGCTGTGGGTCACGGGTGGTGCAGTGGAACGACGACATCGTCAGCCGGCTGCCGGTGGGCAGCACCGTGCTCGCGCGGGCCGCGACCGGCGAGCTCCAGGCGGCGCGGTTCGCGCCGACGGTGTGGGGCGTCCAGTGGCACCCCGAGGCCGGCGTCGACCTCGTCCGGACGTGGGCTGAGGCGCACCGCCTGGCGGAGCCGGTCCGTGCGGCGGAGATCGACGAGCGAGTCGAGGACGTCGCGGTGGAAAGCGAGCAGCTGCGGGAGGAGTGGCGCCCACTGGGACCCCGGTTCGCGGCGCTCGCCCGCTGACTCCGGTCAGGGCAGGGCGATGACGAGGGCCGTGGCGACGGCCGCGACGCCTTCTCCGCGGCCAGTCAGGCCAAGCCGGTCAGTGGTCGTCGCACTGACCGACACCGGGGCACCGACAGCCGCTGACAGCGCCGCTTGCGCCTCCGCACGCCGGCTGCCGATCTTGGGCAGGTTGCCGACGACCTGCACGGCGACGTTGCCGATCTCGAAGCCGGCCGTCCGGACGAGGCGGGCGGCCTCGGCCAGCAGCGCCGCCCCGGACGCGTCGGCCAGCTCGGGCCGGTCGGTGCCGAAGTGGGCGCCGAGGTCACCGATCCCGGCCGCCGAGAACAGCGCGTCACAGGCAGCGTGGGCCGCGACGTCGGCGTCGGAGTGTCCGGCCAGGCCCCGCTGGTCGGGCCAGTGCAGTCCTGCCACCCAGAGCGCACGGTCCGACCCGTCACCGGCAAACGAGTGGACGTCCACGCCGATGCCGACCCGCGGGATCGGCGGGATCGGGGGGATCGGGGGCGGCGATGCGTCACTCATGCCGACCGGCTCCTTCGGTGGTGAGCCAGGGCACGGTCTGGATGATGACAGCCGCGGCTTCGTCGGGAGCCAGCCCGAGCGTGTCCAGGCGCAGGTCAGGTGCCCACGCGGCATACTCGCGCGCGGTGATGTCCTCCCAGGTCGGCGGCGGGAGGTTCGCGATGTCGCCGGGCCGGGTCATGGCGCGCTCGCGGTGGACCCTCGCGTCCGTGCAGACGACCTCGACCTCGAGCAGCGGGAGGCCGCGAGAGGCGGCTACCGTCCGCCACGCGGCGCGGGTCTGCTCCACGGGGTTGACCGTGTCCGCGACCACGACGTGTCCGAGGTCGAGCTGGTCGGCGGCCACGGCATACGCGACCGCATAGCCGGCCACCCCGACCGGGTGACCAGTCAAGCCGCTGTCGACGATCGCCTGCTCGACCGTGTCGACCCGCACGTGCGCTGCGCCGGTCCGGCGAGCCACCACCCGGGCGATCGTCGTCTTGCCCGAGGCGGGGAGCCCGCCGAGCACGAGGAGGCCTCCACCCACGTCAGTGGTCCTGGCCGGCCCAGCCGATGGGGCCGCGATGCAGCTTGTGCGGTGCGGCCTGGGCCACGGGCTTGACCTCGAGGCGGTCGACGTTGACGTGCTGAGGCAGCCTGACGCAGAAGGCGATGCACTCCGCGACGTCCTCGGCGCGCAGTGGCCGGTCGACGCCCTCGTAGACCGAGTCGGCCCTGGCCTGGTCGCCGTGGAAGCGGGTCAGCGAGAAGCCCTCGGTGTGCACCATGCCGGGCGCGATCTCGACGACCCGCACCTGCTCGCCGTTGAGCTCCAGGCGCAGCGTCTCGGTCAACGCCCGCTCGGCGTGCTTTGCGGCGGTGTAGCCGGCCCCACCCTCATAGGTCACCAGCGCGGCAACCGACGTGACGTTGACGATGGTGGCTCCTGGCGAGCGACGAAGCGCCGGAAGCAGCGCCTGCGTAACGTGCAGGGTGCCGAGGACGTTTGACTCGTACATGGCCCGCCAGTCGTCGGCCTTGCCGACCTCGACCCGGTCGCTGCCGAGCGCCCCGCCGGCGTTGTTGACGAGGACGTCGCAGACCGCGATCTCGCCCACCGCCGAGGCCACGCTCTGCGGGTCGGTGACGTCCATGACGACGGTGCGGCACCGCTCGCCGAGCTCGCTCGCCACTGCCTCGAGCCGATCGAGGCGGCGGCCCGCGACGACGACGTCGAAGCCGTCCTCCATGAGCCGGGCGGCCGTGGCCGCTCCGATGCCCGACCCTCCTCCGGTGACGACGGCGACGGGGCTCACGCTCGGCTCCTCTCCAGGAGGGTCTCCGCGAGGACGAGGTCCTCCGGTGTGGTGATCTTCAGGGCTCGCCCGTCGCCGGGGATGACGTGGACCGGGGTGCCCAGCCTCTCGACAAGTGCCGCGTCGTCGGTGACGGGATCGCTTTCGGCGGACGTCTCGTGGACCCCCAGGAGCAGCTCGCCGGTGAAGCCCTGCGGCGTCTGGATCGCCCGGAGGGCGGACCGGTCGGGCGTCGCGACGACCCGTCCGGTGACATCGACCTGCTTGATGGTGTCCACGACCGGCAGGCCCGGCACGACGGCCGGGTGCCCGGCCCGGACGGCCTCGATGACCGCCGTGAAGAGGGAGGCCGGCGCGAGCGCGCGGGCGACATCGTGGACGAGGACGACCGTTGGGCGCTTCGTCAGGGAACGCAGGCCCGCAGAGACCGAGTCACCTCGGTGCGCCCCACCGGGCACGACGATGACCTCGAGATCGGCCCGGACACCCGCCGCAGACGCTGCCGCCGCCGCCTCAGCCAGATGAGACGACGGCGCCACGATGACGGCGGTCGAGATGTGGGGGCACTCGGCCGCAGTGCCAAGCGCTCGGGTAAGCAAGGACTGACCGCGGAGGAGCACGAACGCCTTGGGGGCGCCCGCTCCGAGCCGAGCTCCCGATCCGGCCGCGACGAGCACGACCGCGACGGGACCCTCGGCGTCACCGAGGCGCACCGCACCACCAAGGCTCACGGGACTCACCGAGCGACCGAGCTCAGGACGCGAGGACCTCGTCGAGGATGGCCTCAGCCTTGTCCTCGTTGGTCTTCTCGGCGAGGGCGAGCTCGGAGACGAGGATCTGACGCGCCTTGGCGAGCATCCGCTTCTCGCCGGCGGACAGGCCGCGGTCCTTGTCGCGCCGCCAGAGGTCACGCACGACCTCGGCCACCTTGATGACGTCACCCGAAGCGAGCTTCTCGAGGTTGGCCTTGTAGCGGCGAGACCAGTTGGTCGGCTCCTCCGTGTGGGGCGCCCGCAGCACCTCGAAGACCTTCTCGAGACCCTCCTGACCCACGACATCCCGGACGCCCACGAGGTCGCAGTTGTCAGAGGGGACCTCGATCGTCAGATCGCCCTGGGCCACCTTGAGCTTGAGGTAGAGCTTGGCCTCGCCCTTGACCGTTCGGGTGTTGATTTCCTCGATCAGTGCCGCCCCGTGGTGGGGGTACACGACCGTCTCGCCGACCTTGAAAACCATGTGTTGTTTTCCCCTTTCGCGACCTTCAGAATACCACGGCGGACCGCGGCCTCGCGAGTCGCCCACAGGCCGTTGTCGCAGGTCAGAGCCCCGAATCAACCTCAGAACCCCCGCCATGGACCCTTGACAGAGAGACGGTCGGCATGCAACGCGCGGGCGAAATGAGGTTTCCCGACAGGCTCGGCGGCGACGGGCTGCCGGTGCCGTCGCCTGCAGAGACCCGCGCACCCGGGGATGGGCGCGACCGCTAGGCTGACGCCGTGAAACGGCCCGCGACCCTCACCCGGCGAGCCCACCCGACGCTGGCGGTGGCCGCCGTGCTGTCCCTCGCTCTGCTGGGGGCCTGCTCGACCCAGTCGCCGACGCAGACCCAGGTGCCGTACCAGTCTGCCGACGGCGTCGCCGCGACCATCGGGAACGTCCAGGCGCGTGACCTGCTCGTCGTCTCGGCCCAGAAGGATGCTCCCGGAGTGATCTCCGGGTCGGTCATCAACACCAGCCCGGAAGCCGTCACGGTCAGCTTCCTGACGCGGGACGAGTCCGAGGCAGGAACGAGCAAGGGCGTCCCTGTCCAGCTCAAGCCTGGCGAGCAGAAGCTCCTCCAGGGGGTGCAGCTCGCAAAGATCCCCGCCTCACCGGGCGACATGACCTTCGTCGTCATGGAGACCGGCGCCGGCCAGACCATGGTCAACGTCCCCGTGCTGCCGCCGGTGGCGTACTACGCGACCCTGACTCCGACCGGCGCCCCGACCTCGGCGGCAACCACCGGGACGACAGCCCCGGCGAGCGCGACCACCACGGCGACCGCCCCCAGCTCGACCACGGCCACCGGCTGACCTGCTCGAGCGGACCGTTGGCCGACCGGTCAGGCCGCCTCGAACTTGTACCCCAGCCCGCGCACGGTGACGATGAACCGCGGGCTGCCCGGGTCCGGCTCGATCTTGGCCCGCAGGCGCTTGACGTGCACATCGAGCGTCTTCGTGTCCCCGACGTAGTCGCTCCCCCACACTCGGTCGATGAGCTGCATCCGGGTCAGTACTCGTCCGGTGTTGCGCAGCAACAGCTCCAGCAGCTCGAACTCCTTGAGCGGCAGCGAGGTCGGCGCGCCGCCCACGGTCACCGTGTGGCGCTCGACATCCATCCGCACCGGCCCGGCCTCGAGGGTCAGCGGCAGGAGCTCCTCGGGTTCGGTGAGGCGCCGCAGGACCGCCTTGATCCGGGCCAGCAGCTCGCGCGAGGAATACGGCTTGGTGACGTAGTCGTCGGCGCCGATCTCCAGCCCGACCACCTTGTCGATCTCGCTGTCCTTGGCGGTGAGCATGATGACCGGCACCATCGAGCGCTGACGCAGCGCACGGCAAACGTCCATCCCCGCCAGCCCCGGGAGCATGAGGTCGAGGAGCACGAGGTCCGCGCCGTTCTTGTCGAACTCCACGAGCGCTCCCGGTCCGGTGTCCGCGATGGCGACCTCGTAGCCCTCCTTGCGCAGGAGGTAGGACAGCGGGTCGGAGTAGGACTCTTCGTCCTCGACGACGAGGATGCGGCTCATGAAACCTCTGCTCTGGCGGTCGGGAGGGGGGCGGGGTGCTCGCCGCCGTTCGGACTGGGGCGGGCGCGGAGGGCGGAAGCGGTGCCAGGGGTGGGCAGCTCGTCGGTATGCCGATCCTGCGCGGCGCGTCGTCGGCCCACCGCGGCCGACGGCAGCCGCATGGTGAAGGTGGAGCCGCGGCCGGGCTCGCTCCACACGGTGACCTCGCCGCCGTGGTTCTCGCAGACGTGCTTGACGATGGCCAGGCCCAGGCCGGTGCCGCCGGTGGCCCGCGACCGGGCTTCGTCGACGCGGTAAAAGCGCTCGAAGATCCGCTGCTGGTCGGACGCGGGGATGCCTTGTCCCTGGTCGGTGACGGCGACGAGGACGAGGTCATCCGCACCACTGCTCACCCGGATGGCGACGCGGGTGTGCGGGTCGGAGTAGGCGACGGCATTGCCGATGAGGTTGCGGATGGCGGTGATCAGCAGCTCTGGCTCTCCCCAGACGTAGCAGCCCGGCGCCGTCACGAGCGCCAGGTCGATCTGCTTGTCCTCGGCCGCGAGGCGCGAACGCTCGACCGCCTCCTGGGCCGAGGCCGACATGTCGACGCGTTCCGGATCCTTGAGGGTGTCGGCGACCTGCAGACGGGAGAGGTCGACGATCTCCTGGACGAGACGGGTCAGCCGGGTAGACTCGACCTGCATCCGCCGGGCGAAACGGGAGACGGCCTCGGGGTCGTCGTGGGCGTTCAGGACGGCCTCCGCCAAGAGGGCCAGGCCACCGACGGGGGTCTTCAGCTCGTGCGAGACGTTGGCGACAAAGTCCCGGCGGATCTCCTCGACCCGGCGGGCCTGGCTCTTGTCCTCGACGAGCAGCAGCACGTGTGAGCCGCCGAGCGGGGCCACCCGGGCAGCGACGACGAGGCTCGGGCGGCCGAGCGGGCCGCGGGGCAGCTCGAGCTCGGCCTCACGGATCACCCCGTCGCGGCGCACCTGCCGGGCGATGAAGAGGAGCTCGGGATGGACCAGCTCACCGCCGCGCACCAGCCCGTGGGACACGGCTGCGGGCGAGTTGTTGATGACCGCGTCGGCGGAGTCCAGGACGATGCCGCTCGACCGCAGGACCGCGAGCACGTCGCCGATGCCGTCCGGAAGGGGTGCCCGCACGTCGGTGGCGTTGGGCACCGTGCGCTGCTCGCGGTCGGAGAGTCGGACGGCGAGGACCGCGATGCCGGTGAGGACCATACCGGCTATCCCCCCGAGCACAGCGGCTGTCGTCGCATCCACAGATCAAGGGTACGGTCGAGTGGGCAAGCAGGAGGACCGTCACCGGTCGTCCCGTGCGGCGGTGACCCGAGTGTTCACCCAACCTCTGTCAGCCGTTCACCGGGGCGTGCGACCCTCACGCTGCCCGCCGCCACATACGAAGGACACTTGATGCGCGACGCATTCCACGACGATCTCGACACCATCACCGACCAGCTCGTCGAGATGACCCGGCTGGCCGGCTCGGCGATGAGCCGGGCCACGACCGCGCTCCTCGACGCAGACGTCCACCTGGCCGAGAGCGTCATCGCAGCGGACCAACAGCTCGACGAGCTCCGCTCGGCTCTCGACGCACTGTCGATCAACGTCCTGGCCCGCCAGCAGCCGGTCGCCACCGACCTGAGGATCGTCGTCACGTCGATGCGGATGAGCTCGGACCTCGAACGGATGGGCGACCTCGCCCGGCACGTCGCCAAGGTCGCCCGGCTGCGCTACCCGCAGAAGGCCGTACCCGCCGCGCTGACGTCGCACATCCTGGAGATGGGCCAGGTCGCGGAGCGCATCGTCGCGAAGGCCGGCTCGGTCATCGCCTCGAAGGACGCCGACTCGGCGATCAGCCTGGAGAAGGACGACGACGCCATGGACGACCTGCACCGGGCCCTCTTCACCACCCTCCTCGCCGACAAGGCGGACTTTCCTGCGGAGACGGTCGTCGACCTCACTCTCCTCGGCCGTTACTACGAGCGGTTCGCCGACCACGGGGTCTCCGTCGCCCGCCGTGTCGTCTACCTCGTGACGGGCGAGTTCAAGAGCGAGTCCGCGGTCGACCACGAGGAGCAGGAGGAGGCGCGCGGTGAGACCGCGAGCTCGCCCGGCGTGCCGGCGGCGGCAGCCGAATAAGCACTGCGCCGTATGCCGAACAGCACTGCCCCGTATGCCGAGTAGCACCGCCCGTATGCCGGGTGGCGCGGTCAGCGGCCCTGGCTCGCCACCGCGGCGGCAGCGGCCGCTGCCGCCTCCGGGTCGAGATAGCGGCCACCGCGGGTGACCGGCGCGAAGTCGTCGTCGAGCTCGTAGAGCAGCGGCATACCGGTCGGGATGTTCAGCGCGGCGATGGCCTCGTCACTGATGCCGTCGAGGTGCTTGACGAGTGCCCGTAGGGAGTTGCCATGGGCCGCGACGAGGACCACTTTGCCGTCCCTGAGGTCGCCCCGGATCTCGTTCTCCCAGTAGGGGATCAGCCGAGTGACGACATCCTTGAGGCACTCCGTCCGCGGCATCGCGTCACCGAGCCCGCCGTAGCGGAGGTCAGCGGCCTGGCTGAACTCGTCGTCGGCCTCGATCGGGGGCGGGGGCGTGTCGTAGGAGCGGCGCCACAGCAGAAACTGCTCCTCGCCGAACTCCTCGAGCGTCTGCTTCTTGTCCTTGCCCTGGAGGGCGCCGTAGTGCCGTTCGTTGAGCCGCCAGTCGCGCCGGACGGGGATCCAGTGCCGGTCGGCCCGGTCGAGGGCGAGGTTGGCTGTGGTGATGGCCCGGCGCAGCAGCGACGTGTGGACGACGTCGGGGAGCAGGCCGGCGCCGGTGAGCAGCTCGCCGCCCTGGACCGCCTCGGCCCGGCCCCGTTCGGACAGGTCGACGTCGACCCAGCCGGTGAAGAGGTTCTTGGCGTTCCACTCACTCTCGCCGTGGCGGAGCAGGACGAGGGTGTGGGTCATGCGGCCCAGCCTATCCAGCGCCTCATCGGCCCTGAGGCAGCGACGTGGCGCTGCCCTGGCTGGTGGGAGACCACGCGCTGGGGCGCTCGACTGCTCAGCCGCTCTGGTGCTCGACCCAGATGGCTGCGAGGTCGACCACGGACTCGGTGAAGCGGGACCGGTCGACGTGGCTGGGATGGTCGTCGAAGATGTCGCGGAGCAGCCAGTAGTGGGAGACCGCGCCGACCACGACGCAGGCGAGGGCATCCCCGTCCCGCGGGGCTTGGTCGCCGAGGCCGCGCAGGAGGTGGGCCACTGCGGTGTGGACCCGGGCGCGCGATCTGATCGAGGACGCCCGCGGCGAGTGGCTCAGTCAGGAGATCCCCACGATCGGCCGGCGTCTACCGGGATGAGATGGGCTGGACGGGTTTGCCCGGGTCAGGCGTCGTGCTCCAGCAGGTGGCGGAACGCGTCGAGGTTGCGGGTCGACTCCCCGCGGGAGCGTCGCCAGGCCCACTCCCTCCTCATCGACGAGAGGAAGCCGATCGTCAGCAGCTCGTTGAACGGCATATCCGCCGCGTGCAGGACGACCCCGAAAAGCTGGTCGAGGTATGCCGCGTCGACGGCTGCCGTGGGCACCTCGCCCTTGACGTAGACGTCACCGGAGGTGTCGATCGCGTAGGCCAGCCCCGGCATACGCAGGTTGCGGCGCAGCAGATGACGGTAGAACGCCTCGTGGTTCTCGTCGGGGCCCCGGATGACAAACGCGGACAAAGACGTGGTCTGCTCGCGGACGACGAGGGAGACGACGGTCCTGAGCTTCTTCTCGCCGGGGAGGGTCAGCACGTACTCGCCCTTCCGGGCGCCGAGCTCCCACTCGATCCCCGCCTCGGTGAGGTAGGCGGTGACCACACCGGCGCAGGCTCCGACGGTCATGGCGTCACGGCCGTGGCCGCACCGGCGAGGCGGCCGGCGTCGCCGATCGGTGCATGGGTCTGCGCATGGCGGGCCTCGGCGTAGACCTCGAGCAGCCGGTCGGTCGTGGCGTCCCAGCCGAACCCCGAGGCGTGGCGCACGGCTCGGCGCGAGAGGTCAGCTCGTCGGGCGGGGTCGAGGAGCAGGCCCTCGATGGCGTCGGCCCAGTCGCCCGTCCGGTGGGTCGGCACGAGGAGACCAGCGTCGCCCACGGTGAACGGAAGGCCGCCGACGTCGGCGGCGACCACGGGCGTCCCGCAGGCCTGCGCCTCCACGGCGACGAGCCCGAACGACTCGTTGTAGGACGGCACGGTGACGAGGTCGGCAGCCCGGTACCAGTCCGCCAGGGTGCTCCGGTCGACCGGGGGCACGAACCGCACGCAGGCCGTGATCCCCAGCTCGGCGGCAAGCTTCTCGAGCTGCCGGGGACGGGCCAGACCGGTGCCGCTCGGGCCGCCGAGGACGCCGACCACAAGCTCGCCGGCCCAGGAGGGGTGCCGGGCCAGCAGCTCGCGGGTGGCGCGGAGCAGGACGTCCGGGGCCTTGAGGGGCTGGATCCGCCCGACGAAGAGGACGACCTTGGCGTCCCGGGGCAGGCCGAGTGCTGCTCGCGCGGCTCCCTGGTCGCCCGGGCGGAAAAGGTCGAGGTCGACACCCGGTGGGACGACCCGGACCTTGGCGGGGTCGGCCTCGTAGAGGTTGATGAGGTCACGGGCCTCGCCGTCCGTGTTGGCCACGAGCCGGTCGGCCGCCTCGACGACCTGCGCCTCGCCGATCTCGCGGCTGGACGGCTCGGGGGTGTCGTCCGCCGCCAGGTGGAGGTTCTTGACCCGCGCCATGGTATGCATCGTGTGGACGAGCGGCACACGCCACCGGTCCGCGGCGAGCCAGCCGACCTGGCCCGACAGCCAGTAGTGCGAGTGGATGACGTCGTAGTAGTGCTCTGGCCTGGCCGCCTCCGTGCGCATCGCTCCGGCGGAGAACGCACAGAGCTGGCCCGGGAGGTCGTCCTTGCGCAGCCCCTCGAAGGGGCCTGCGGTGACGTGGCGCACGAGGACACCGGGGCTCATCTCGACCAGCGTGGGCTGCGCCGCCGTCGTAGCGCGGGTGAAGATCTCGACCTCTCGGCCCCGTGCGGCGAGCTGGCGGGCCACCTCCGCGACGTAGACGTTCATTCCTCCGGCATCACCGGTCCCCGGCTGCTCGAGCGGCGATGTGTGGACGCTCAACATGGCGATCCGGTGGATGCCGTCAGCGCTCGTCACGTCGTTCCTCTCGCTGAGCCCTTGCAGCCGCGCACCAGCGCGGAGCCACCCAGCCTTCGCCATCGCCAACGCCCGGCTTCGAGGCCCCATTCCCGCCAGACGCCCGTATGCCGTGCACTCACCGCCGGGCGGCCTACCCTCGGCGGGTGCCGGGCGGCATACCCTCGGCGGGTGACGCGTCCCAGGCCCGTGGGGGTCATCACCCGCGGCACGACGAACCCGAACCGTCTGCGTCGGGTGGATCGTTGGCTGGCCGGTCCCCAGTGCTGGCGGCTGCGACGCTCGGCGCAGGCTCCGGTCGTGGTCGACCTCGGGTACGGCGCCTCACCGGTGACCGCGGTCGAGCTGTACGACCGGCTCCGGCGGGTGCGGCCCGATGTCGAGGTCGTGGGCGTCGAGATCGACCCGGCGCGGGTGGCCGCCGGCCGGTCCCTCGAGCGGCCGGGGCTGACGTTCCGGCTCGGTGGTTTCGAGGTGCCCCTCGACCACGGGGCCCGGCCGGTCATCGTCCGGGCGTTCAACGTGCTTCGGCAGTACCCCGAGGATGAGGTCGGTCAAGCCTGGCAGCGGGTCCTCGACCGGCTGGCCCCCGAGGGGCTGCTCGTCGACGGGACCTGCGACGAGCTCGGACGTCGCAGCGCGTGGGTCGCTCTCGACTCGACAGGGCCGCTCAGCCTGACCGTCTCACTGCGACTGGCCGGTCTGGACCGTCCGTCGGACGTGGCGGAGCGGCTGCCCAAGGCGCTGATCCACCGCAACGTGCCGGGGGAACCGGTGCATGAGTTCCTTGCCGCCTTCGACCTGGCGTGGCTCCGGGCGGCGCCGCAGGCCTCCTACGGAGTCCGCCAGCGGTATCTCACGGCGGCGCGCTCGCTCCGCGAGCAGGGCTGGCCGCTGCTGGACGGCTCGAGCCGGTGGCGACTCGGTGAGCTCACCGTCGGCTGGGACGCCGTCGCGCCTCTCCCTTAGGAGTCGCTCGCGGTCGGACCGCGCTGTTCCGCGCCGTCCTGTTCCGCGCCGTCCTGTTCCGCGCCGTCCTGGCGGTCGCCGTCCTGGCGGGCGTAGTCGTCCTCGAGCCGCTCGATGTCCAACTCGTCGAAGTGACCGAAGGCCACTTCGAGGAGGCGACCCGGAGCAGTGCCGCTGTTGCCCATGCGGTGCACCGCCCCGTGCGGCACCCAGATCGTCTCCCCGGGCTGCGCCGTCCAGCGCTCGTCACCGACACAGATGTCGATGGGGACGTCGAGGACCTGCCACATCTCCCCCCGATG
>JAABUP010002521.1_pt1 | contig 35188 bp, 39 predicted proteins | sample 5559201 | NCBI WGS metagenome assembly JAABUP01 (sample SAMN10711887, study PRJNA513373) | rock metagenome | isolation source: Antarctica rocks | place: Antarctica
GCTGTTCAATTTGATGGAAGGGGGCCCCAAGGAGGGGGGGGGGAGGGGGGCTGGTGTTTGGTGCTATGTAGGCCATACGTCATTCCATTCTCTCTCATACAATGTTCCATTCTCTGCCACAAGCAGAGGGCAATGACAGCTCTATGCAATATGTGTCAGGTCCACTGAGCTCTCAAGGGATGGGCACACACCTGGGCAACCACTGCAGACCAAGGGACATGTGCGTTGATCGACTCAGGAACGCGCCAAGATGCACATCTTAGGCAATGGATGCTAGCAAGCGCGCACCTGCATTCCTCCGCTGAGAGGATACCAGTGTGCACCGTTGGTGATGCCACCAGGGAACTCTTGAGACTTGTGCATGTCAAGGTGGGCATTGGCATATACACTGGCCAGGTGGCGGAATGCAGCATCATCTGGACTGGCCGAATAAGATGTGTTGGGGTTTGTTGAACCATCCCAGGGGTAGTTGGCAACTATTGCTCCCTGCATAGAGTGTGGCTGATGCTTGAAGACAGCGCACACAGAAGTTACATGGCTGCATTGTGAGGTGTCTCCAGCATCTGAGCATGGCAGCAAGAGGGCATGGAGGCTGCCTTGCCGTTCATTGACCTCATATAAGGTCAACAGTAGAGCTTTGTCTGCTGATGCACCAACCATCCCATCCATGCAATCACCAAGCATGCAGTCATGTCTGCATGATCACTCACTCAGTGGCTCATGCATTGACATCCTGGCAATCACTGAATTTCGTTGAAAATGACTTATGTGCCAGTATCCTGCTGTAGCTCTGCCAGCACCTTCAATTGAACGGTATCAGCATATGTTCGCGCAAACATGCTTTGGTTGCTCTCTTGCACACTAGCCTCCCATCTGTGTCAAAAGCCAGATCAAGCAGAATGAGTGTGCAGCGAGCCTCACCTCATGCATGCTGGCAGAGGCAACAAAATGTGTTTGGCTGGTCCATTTCATGAGCGCCAGGGTCTCAGGTTGCTCATCCCCTGTGGGATGCAATCCTGTGCTGCCTAGCAGCAGCGGATCTGGGAAGTCCCGATTCAAGTCCACATCCCCTCTGCAATGTTGCATGACGAGCATGATGGTCTGGCAAAACAGCTGGCAACAGGGGGGTTCTGTTTCTCATGAATCATGGATGCATCAATCTTCATGTGTCTCAAGAAATGCTGCATCCATGCAACTCTGGTGCAACTGTGGCTACTGACAAGGAAGTGAGCAAGCAAGAACTCTTCAGACGCATATATCTGCAGAGTGCGGTGCCAGGTGCAGCAGCTGTGAGACACTACGCAAGCACTGTGTCTCTGCAACACACCTTTTTGCGATGTTACACCAGAAAAAAACTGTGCTTTTGAGTATGAGTACACACGAAACTTACAGATTGTGCCGTAGCCTATGTTCAAAGCCATCAGGGTTGACTGTAGGGACCAAATAGAGATGCATGTCATTGACGATTCTTGCTGCTCTGTCATCAGTGGTACGGTACTGACACAGCCACTCTGCCAGCCCCAACAGCAGCTGCCTGTAATTTGAGCAGTTCAATTCAGCCATTTCGCATTCTGCTGCATACAACATGGCACAGGTAAGCTGCAGCAAGGCATTAAGGGCATCCGAAGCAGCCCCGCACAGGGGTGCTGTCAATAAATGAGGTATGAATGTGTGCTCTTACTTTGCGATGGCAGACACAACTTTACGCTGCCCCACAGAGTGTATGATTCGCCATGTGCAACGTCTGCTTGCAGGTCAGAATCAAGCAGTGCAAGCCATGTACTCCCAACAAGCCTGAAACACAATCCTGCGCATTCACCCCATTGTTCATACAGCATGAAAAGCGGCCCATCTGCACCTGCTGGCTGGCTCGTCACCATGCATGTTGCCAACAAATCTTGCATTGGGCTTAGCCTCTACAGACCCTACATTATTGGACAGCTCAAGAGCCCACATACTTCGGCCTTCTTTGCTTTGGCCAATTGAGAACATTCTTGCCATGTGGCCACAGCGGCCCACATACCCTTGCATATAGGTTTCCTGGGCAACAGCATGTCAGGTGATACCATACTTGGTGGCCAGACACAAGCTCAGCCGCCGTGAGCAAGAAGCTCTGGCTGTGTTGCTTGCTAGCACGCATGCGGAAGTCAACAAGCAAGGCAGCATGCTCACCAGCTCCTTGTTTGTCAGGTATGAGGTAAGCACAGCCTGATGAGTGAAGTCTGAACTGACAGTCTTCGGGACGTCTTCCGACTGTAGTGCATTCTGATGCAATGACCTCCGACCAGGTGCCTGCGCGAGTACCGCCCCTCCGCGCCCTTCGCCATACCTTTGCAGATCAACCCTTGCTGAAGGTATGTGTTGATCGTATGACCCTTTGCTGATACTTTCGTCTGCCCTCAACTGGCTTGCACAGCAAAGCAAAATGACCCTCCCCAGCCAAGCAACCAACATGCAGGATGGCGTCGAATAACTGTCAGCGCTGCTTTACGCCGGCCAGCAGAAGCGGACAGGCCCAGGTAAAACGAGCTCAGTTCCGTCAACAAGCTACCGACGACTTCGAGGTCATTGCTTGGGCTGCGGGGCTTATTGCCCCAAGAAGCGAGAACAGTCACGCTACATGTGGTGGCCGCCCGCACAGGTGCAGGCCTGGAGCTGGGTCAAACTTGCGCAAAAAAACGCTCTCGGTCCAACGAACCTGTTGGCACTTGCCGCCACGACAACGGCGTCGCGAGAAGAGGCAAGCGAGCAGTGAATGGATAACGTACGTCGACCTCGCGCTGCTGCAGCCGGGGTGTTCGATGTTGCTGCGCATTGCAACTGACCTCGGGACAGCTCAGATCTTCGAAAGGTGTCTTGTTCGTCTATAAGACTGTTGTTGAAGACGATGCAACCGACATCTCTATGGGCATAATGTGGGCGCTTCATTGCCTTACTGTCGTAAACGGGATCAACAGCTGATCGTCATGGGCAAGCGAAAGGGACAGTCACCCTCTGAGCCATCTGGCACACGATCCCAAAAGGTCAAGCCAGTCTGTGTTGTGTCTGAGACCGTTGACTCAAGTTGACCGTGCACTGTCGTATAGGCTGGGGCTTCCAGGGACAATCGTCAAACAGAGGAGGCTACACCAGCTGATCAGCTTCGAGGCGTAAAGCGCTTGCAAGCCGTTACAGCAACAGCACAGAAGCTTTGGCAGGAGGCAGTCGCGGCTCGCTGGCCTGTAGGTGTCAAGCACAGTGACACCACTCCCTTGGTTAATGTAGCATGCCACATCAGCTCAGTAGTTGTTTTCATCAGATCCTGCCATTGTTCTATTGCAGGTCATCATTGAGGGCGAATTAAAGGACCCAGAATGGCGAGCGTCAAGCAAGTGGACAAATGAATACCTACAACACCGTGCTGTGAGTCAAAAGCACAACACACAAGGAGTGCATTGCCGTTCATCCAATCTTAGGTTCATGACCTGTATAGACTCTATGAGCACAGCAATGAATTTGCTTCACAGGGAGCCTCAAAATTGCTTGTGGAGCAGAAGCTGAAGAGCAATGAAGAATTTGGCAAGGGGCGCAAGGTTCACATGACCTTTAGCCAGCTTGTGCAGCAGTTGCACAAGGGCAATGATAGCTTGTATTTGACCACTCAGGAGGTGAGTCACATGCATATGATGCTACATCATGCTATCCACTGTTTATTTTTGTTATATAGCAAATGCTGTGTCATACATGGTTCCAGGTCTGCATAAGCATCTCAATGCTTTGCTGTGCCGCAAAGCTGCTGCTGCTGCTGCTGCTGCTGGGGGTTTTGAATGCCTGAGGTACTGCTGTTGCTGCAGCTTTTCCAAGTGTCTCATGCAGTGGGCACCTCAAACGCTCTTGCTCAGGCAGGACACTTCCTTATGCAGCCTGCGCTGTGTGCAGGCAGGTGTGGATGCTGATGGTCATCCTCATGTCATGGGCTTTCCTGTCAAGGAGCTGAAGGGCGACTTCCCTTTGCGTCCTGAATGCATGGGCAACCTGGTTCCCCAGCAGATCAACCTGTGGATGGGCGCTGCACCCAAAGGTCACCTTCTTTACAATCCTTGTCATTCACTCCTCAACAAGAAAGAATGCCTTGATTCTGGTCTACTTACAGTCAGTTTGACAGGCAAACAACTGTAGGTCTTCCTGTCACCAAAAGCTGGAACAGTAGGTAGCTGTTGCTCATCACGGCACACAGGTTTGTCAGCAGAGCGAGTCTTGCTAGGCAGGAGTTTTCTGCAGGCTGTTGCATCCGACATTTGCTTGTGCAGTAGAGCCAATCAAATGCCAAAACAGTGTTGAATGAAAGTGACAGGATGGCATGTATTGCGTCACTGATTTAGCCTGCGTGATTGTGTGAACACACAGGAAAACAAGCAGCGACATGCTGTTCTGATGTTGAAGAGTTGCACAGTCACACTTGTACCAACCATGTATGCTGTGAAACCTTTGTCTATGCAGCACATGGGGCACCTGTGTCATTGTTGGCTTGCTGCCTGCTGCCTCACCTTCAGCAGCAAGTTGTGTGAACACAATCTCACAGTCTCAAACTGGTCACAACAGTCAATCGCTTTAGTAAAACAGGCCGGCGCTGTCCAATGCTGTGCAGACTTTGTACCTGTGTAAAACTGCTCTCTTCAATGTGTAGCCAGTGATGACAAAAGTACCCTGAATAGCAGCGGCTGGTACCATGTGCAGGGACCAGCAGTGGACTGCATCATGATTTCCATGACAATCTATACATCTTGTTGAGGGGCTGCAAAAGATTCCGGTTGTACCCACCCTGTGAAGCAGGCAACATGTACACATATGGCCAGCTCCAGCACGTGCACCCCAATGGGCGTATCATCTACAAAGGCCAGGTTTGTTGTGGCTGCACATACCAGCCACATACATGTGTCAGTGTCATTGCCTGAAGCACTCCAAGCTCATCAAATACATTACACACTCCAGTTTGGTGGGCGTTTACCGCATGCCTTATCTGGGCACTGTATTGCAAGCAGAATTGTGCCGGAAGGCACAGGCTTTGTGGCATGAGTCTCAAGCTGAAGTGTGTGCTTGCCCCTCCTGATCTGCGCCAGCTGATTGGCAGCTGCTTGTTTGCATCTGCTTTGGCCTGCCTGCAAAAGCTCTGTCATGTTGCATGCAGCCAATGGTGTCAGCTGATGGCTCTGATCCAAGGGAGGTGAAGCAGTGGCAGCGGCAACAGGCAGCTGAATCAGAGCTGGCAGGTGCTGAGGAAGCTGTCAAAGCAGGCCAAAAGGTATCTGCTCATGCTCTGCAGTATCGGTGTGAGATGGTCAAGTGCTTCTTGCTGTGCAGTCGACTTCCCATGTTCTCAGCTGGCATTTGTGCAAGCAAGCAAGACTGGAAGAGGATGAGCTGACTCAGCTGCTGAGCATACATGAGCATGTGCAACGCTTCCAATGCAATATTGGGCAAGGCTGTTCATACAAGCAATGTTTGTACAAGCAATGTATTTGCTGGCAAGTCTGGAAAATCGCCTGCTTCAACATGTGGAAGTATGAGCCAAAAATATTTTGGTCTGCTAGACAGATGCCAATCTTTGTCCATTGTATGTATGTCAAAACAGCAGTGTCAGTTGATGTCCACAGGGAGCAAAGGCAAGACTCAGAAAGGCTGAGCAAGCACTAGAGGTTGTACTAGATGCACAGCTGGGGTTCCGGCGGGAAAACAATGATTCCAGTGAAGACGATGACGCCAGCAGCTTCGGCTTCCCTGCCAATTTTAAGGATGACTATGTCGACAGCGATGCTGAAGCTAGCAGTAGTGAGGGTGACAGCTCCCCAAACAGAGCAGCGGCTGTGGGTGGCATTGTTCAAGCTAGGGGATGCCAGTCAGATTTCAAGAGCAATAAAGCATATGATGACGCAGGTCACTGCTTCCTTCTTTTGCTTGAACAGTACAGTGCAGAATTAGAGATTGATTAAATTTCAAGTCTGGCTTGCCTGTTCGTTTTGACTCGCCGTGCCCCTGTCCATGCTGAGAGCTGTTGTCAAATGCAGGACCAGATGGTATCGACTGGGAGGCAGTTGTTGATGACAGCAATCCTCCAAGCTTCAGTCGAGTGGATCTTGCGCAAGCAGAAAGGGACATCTGCACACAGTTTCCTCTCTTTCCTGTAAGCTGCTTTCACTGACAGCTCCTTGTCAGTACATGATACCCGATAATCTGTGTTGTTTTGCGCACACATGCCTGCGCATGTGACTAAGCAGCCCTTGCTGCTGCGGCCTCTGCACATCAGTCACAGCATCTGTTGCTCAAATTCCAACTTACACATGGGAGGTTATCACATCTGGCCTGTGTCGCATAATCATATCTTGGCTGATGCGTGCTTGTAAAGGGCAGCATGGCTTTCATGCCAATGCATCTTGGTAATGCAGCGGATGTTAACTTTGAATTCCTTATCACCACCCTCCAGGCAAAGTACAGAGGCCTTGAGTGCGAGCTGAAAGCTGGAGAGATGCTGTACATGCCTTGTGGTTGGTTTCATGAGGTGCGGTCGTATGGCAACTCCAAAGAGGGGGGGCATTTAGCCCTCAACTACTGGTTTCACCCCCCTGATAACCTGGACACCAGCCTTCAAGGCATGCAGAATCCCTACAGGTACTAGTGCAGAGATCATCAATGCTGTCCAGCTGGCATGCCATGGCTGGTCAATATATGCATGGCTTCTGGTATGGCCCCATGTCAATTTGCACTCTCTGCGACATTCAATGCAAATATGAGTGCACATGCATATTTTGTCATAATTTTTTAGATCCTTCTGCTTTAGCATATGCAGCATGCTGCAGATTGTCCTTGCAGGTGTATGGTAGCAGTACTGGACTGTGCCTAACTTTGCTGACAGGAAAGTGCCTATACGACATCTGACCACATGCCTGCCCCCGCACATGCTTGCCAACAGCAATTGCAACTTTCTTTGGCACTCCTCAACAAGGCAAGGTGTGTACAGGACCAATTACTGGCATGCACACTGGGCCAAAACAAGCAGAGACGAGCCAGGTGGTTCCAGGCTGTGACAGAGATCTGTGGTTACAGTAGTGACAATGCGTAGCAAATCGTTTACACTTAGATTACAGTCAGAGTTAACTGCAGCAAGTGTCTCCCCTCAACAGGCTTTCACAAATACACACAGCCTCGAAGAGACTGTAACACATTTGCAAGCTGCGGTCATTGGTTCAACAGTTACACCCTGCCTCGATCCTAGCAGCCATACCTTGTGCTGCTACTGGCAAACAGCTGTGGTAAACCAAAATAATGTGTTCCAACGAATTCGACAGTGGAGTCTACAGATTTGGAGGAGGTACAGAAAGCTGTAGCAGAAATTATGGCAGGCCCAAAGCATCATGGAAAATGCAGAGTCTATCAGTACAAACATGCTGAGCTGCGAAACCTGTCAATCAATGGAGCAAAATCATCCTCTATGCTGAGCAAAATCTCTCAGTGCTACTCAGTTACCAATTCTACAACAACAGCAGCAGCCGAGAAAGGAGCATGCGTGGCAGGACAGTCAAATTTATTGTGTCCAGTGAGGTAGCATGACAAGTGCAGTCACATTATCCGCAGTGCCCCTCTGCAAAGCAACCTGCACAAGTTTTTGAGCTGCCCGACGGGCGAGGTTTGACTTGTCACCTTCCCCTCCCTCCTACACAAACGCAGGTCAATAGGTCAATACAAAATGAAGGGCTTTGCAGCCAAATATGCCACGCACGTCCAATTGGCGGACTACCACAACCTTCCTTCATCAACATTTCTAAATCAGGCACATAGACTGCACAAATGCACTGCTACTTTTCATGGCATGCCACAGCGTAGGGTGTAGCAGCAGAGCAGCTTGCCAGAGCTGCTGGATGAGATCTGTTCTCTGCATGGTTCTCAATGTCACGCCATCAAATCATACACTCTTTTCATGTAGCACCACAGAGGTCATATAGGGCATGTACCTTGATGAGCTGGTCAACCATGGTGACCACATCCTGGTCGCCAATGACATCCCACAGGCCATCTGAGGCAATGATGACAGCTTTATCCTCTGGCAGCAGATCCAGGCGCCGCACTGATGCCTCAGCTGACACAAAGGGCTTGGGGTCCTTGTAGTCTGCATCTCCCAGAGCCCTGCATTCACCACTTGCTGTCCACCACAGACAAAGCGGTCGTCCACCACAAACCACAGACAAAGCAAGTGACACCTGGGAAATTTTCCCTTCCCAAAGTGCAAGGCATCTAGCAAGGGCTGCCCAACATTGCTCACAGCGTGCATTGCCTCTTCAACAAGCAACATTGTCAGCAAACCAAGCATGTGAGGTCTGCTTGCAGTTTGAGTCCTGAGGCTGGTTGCATGGTGAAATTCTACAGAAACTGCAAAGCCAGAAAGGGCGTCAGGCTCACTCAGGTCAGCGCCTGCCTGTGCTTGGTTGTCAGAGACTGAAGCATGGGTTTACATGAAACATGGCAGACTTTGACATGTGACATCCTCAACACAAACCAAATGGCCTGATGTTTCAGCATGATGCTGACAGACAGCTGGTGGCACCTGGACATGGCCAGCATGCTTGCTCTGCCATCATCCTTGGCATTGCTGAGGACACGGTTGCCATTCTCCACCAGCTGACCACCAGCCTCTTGGATGCGTTGGCGCTCTGCCTTCATGTAAGGTTTGTGGTCCTCTGTGAGGCGGTAGGCTGTGCCGCCTCTGTCTATGATGGCCCCACTGTCACCAACATGCGCCGTATACAACACCTGTACAGGACAAGCAGTGTACACCTATACTTACTTGCAGTTGCTGCCTTTGGCACATAAGCTGGAATGGGGTGACTTGTGCATGTTGGCATTTGCATGGCAGGTGCTTGTGCCATGCAGGATGCATGATAAAAGGTTACGGGGGAACAGGAGGAAACTGAAGCAACAATGATTGTGACCGACAGGAGCTACATGAACAACATAAACTTTCTAGAATGTTGTGGGGTAGTAAAAAGTTCATGGCACAGCAGCAGAGTTTTGACATCTGAGATGTATGTAATGGGCTTTGCAATTCCTATGACAACAATGGCCATACCCTTTTCCTACAATTGGTTTTGGACTCAAAAGGCATGCCATGTCAGCGCAAATGACAACACAAAGGGCATTACTGGTGGCTGAAGGGCTCACATCACCCATGGCCAGGGCAACAACAGCCGTGCAACCGCCAAAGGCCCCTTTCTCCACTCCCTGCTTCTGCTCCTCTGCCAGAATCTGTGCATCCAGGTCTTTGAAGCTGGCCTTCAAGGCCTGAGCAATGCGGTCCCCACTGTCTGGCCCCTTCAAGCCCTCACTGCTGTCAGGCGCCTCTGACCGCCCAAGGCTGCGCTCTGCACATGCCATCAACTTGGTCCATGCAAATCAGAGATTGGCGGCTTGCCAATGCAAGAGTTGTCTGTTTGAGTAGATGCCTTGCGTCTGAGGAGTTGAGTTCAAACATCATAACAGAGCAGGCAAGACTGCCCTGCTGGGCACAAGTTCATCCTGTGGATCCGGCAATATGACAAAGGTGAGGTACGCATGCCAGCCAGCGATGTTTGCTGTGACAATGAACTGTAAATATTCGAGCATTCCTGTAAGAGAGTTTGAAAAAAGTGATTGGTGAGCATTTGAGCCAAGCAGCAGACAAGGCATGCAAGTGACGAACTGATTGATTGATTTGAATGCTGCTCTCACGTCAGCCAGGTCGTCAGCATGCAATGACCCCAACACGCCATGCAACAAGTTTGTTTAGGCAAGAACAAGCAAAGGTTGAAGCAGTCAGATGTCATGGGTGTGGAAGGAGTGCTTACGGTCTGCAATAATGCCAGGCATCTTGGCAGCAGCTAGCTCTGCAGCCTGCTCACTTTTGTGTCCATCAAACACGCCCACTAGGCAGCAGTTGACCTGATCCTCGCCTCCATGTCTTGGCTTGAAGTCTGGCAATGCAATGTGGCGATCCTGCTGGTACTCTCTTTTGCCTAAACAAGATGCACAGTGTGTTCCTGGCTGTGGAAGGATGCGTTGGCAGTGGAATCACAAGTCAACCTCTGTCAACCCGTGCGATTGACGTGCAACTTGCCCAGGCAGGTTCAAGTGACAGTGAGAAGACAATGACACTGCTCTGCAGCTGGCAGGCACAAAGTGCTGAAGCAGGCAACATGCACAGCTGGTGAAGCCTGTGACATTGAAGCTGAAGCAAGGCATGCATGCCTTGCTTGAAGGAAATCCTGGTGTCAATGCATCATAGTACAATTCTGTAACTGTATGCACAAGCAGGCATCGTCTGTACAGAGTAAGCAACACTCTGACAACCTTTTGCTGTTGCTCCATCTACGTAAACATGCTGCAACATCCCTTGAGCTGCTCCACCGGCTTTGCTGGTAGAGTGAGAGCTGTGTGAATTGCTTGCTGACTTTTCCACCGACCTGGTGAGCAAGGGTCCCAGTGTCAATCTTGCAGCAGCGACCTAGGCTCTTGCACAAGCTGCATGGTCCGTATCTTCTCAAGCACAGTTGATTTCAAGGGGGTACTGACCTTGGCCTACTATCCAAATGCTGGTTGTCTCTGTGACTGGAGACAAGAGAAGACTGCAGATGACCTGCTTGGTCACCAACGAACCTCGCAGCTGCAGCTCAACTTGATCTTATCTGCTTGTTCTTGTATGGACTGTCGGGTTTGCAAGGGATAGTCTGTCAAGCAGCAGCCTGTGACATAGCCAAATAAAACAAGTCGTTACTCGCTGCGATTGCGCCTGCCATGCACCTATGCAGGTCGCAGATAGGAGCTGAGCTTGATCCTGGAACAGAAGCTGCTTTGACCATACAGAAACAGCAATGCAATGTGTCGTGCCCGTGCGCTAAAACAGCTCGATGTGATCTCACTAAAAGCATCGCTTGACGGCATGAGGCCGGGGTCAATACCTGAGTAAGCCACGAGCTCCCGAGTCTTTCGCAAGCTACCTACTTGTGCAAGATCAGTACTTGCAAAAGGGTTGAATGGTAGACTCGACGGCAGCGATGGCTGTGTGAGTCGTGTGTGCACAGCCTGGGGTCAAGGAGTCACGGCGTAGTCAGCCATTCAGTACCGGTCGGCAATCGGCAACATCGAAGGGCAAAAGCATTCAAAGGTGATCGGCAATCTGATGGGCGCCCACCAACGACCACTGGCAGGCATTGTCTTCTGCGTCATTCAGCTATCCTTTTTTCCCCCTGTTTTGCTGCCAAAATCTCATCATTTGAGGGACACACATGAACGTGGCTGTGCAGTGCAGTGCAATGCAGCGCAAGATTACTATGAATGCATGATGTGCGCAAGAAATGTACATATCTGCCTAACTGACGCAGTGTGCTTCGTGATCTTAGTTTCCAAGCAATCACAGCCACAGCTAGCGACCAGCAAACAGCTTGCACCTTTGATGAATCTTCGTCTCACGAGGTCTGGAGTGCTACTTTTTCACGGCATGCGACTTTTCATTGCTGCAATGTCCGTGGACACACGCCTCGCGTCCGGGCGTACCGTAGTGCTTTCGCAAAATCCCATGGCACCTTTCCTGCTGACTCGCGCTGAACATCAGATGTGTGTGGTGCACACTTGCGAACTTCCTGCTGAAGTGACTGGCTTTACTAATGAGCTTCTGTTTGTCGGATTTCTTGTCCGGAGACTTTGATCTAGAGCTGCAAACCGCTCTGAAAGATGTTGAAGCTTTTCCAGCTCATTTGACACATTGCTTGCTGAGCGGTCCCCCGCGCAGGTGTGTGTCTGTGCGTGCACCTGCATCAACGCTTGTACAGTTTTATATGCACAAAGTGTGCGTCACCTGCAGCGGCAAGACGTCTATTCTGCTGCAATACGCTTACAAAGCCGCCACCAGAGGGCAGCAGGTGGTCCTACTGTGTCATGAAAACAAGATGGAACAGACTTACCCAACCCTTCCCCAGGGTGTACATAAAGCAAGCCCTATTTGGCAAAGGGTTCAACTACGGTGAACCACAGTATTCAAGAGGCTGTCTTGCAGTGCAAGTTTCTCCAAACATCCTCAACTCCTTTTCGTATGGTGATGCATCAGGTATCTTTCTACAAGTCAGGACTTACAGAAGTACGCGGCGTGTTTGCACCTGGCACCTACACCGCCGAACATCATCATTGTGGATGATGTATCAGAATTCATGCTTAGCAGGTGCCATCTTTGACGCCAGGCTGTCTAGATGCTTGAACTTTGGCATATCTGCAGCTCTGTTGTATGCCCTGCACTTTCTAGCAGGAGTTGAGTTCGACTATGGGCGATGACCTGCTAAATTGCAGCTCAGACCCACAGATAAGAGGAGTCATGAAGCTGAACTCATCAAGACCCTTGCTATGCTCCATGAGGCAACAGCAAGCCTTAACAGGTATCACGCACCTCCATGCTGTTTGTAATGTACTCACAGGAGCTTGACTTGGCAAGGTGGATGCCATTGGCAGGCTAAATGCATCTGGCCAGCCTTGCTTGCTGCTGATATCTGATGCCGGCGGTGGTGAAGGGCCAAAGTCCTTGTACATATTTGAGAGATGGTGTCCCCTCATCTTGACAACCTTGAGTGAGCACATCGTCTAAACACAATTTCAATGTGCTGCTTGCTAAAGCTTTTGCTGCAAGGTGTTCTGTCACGGTACCAAACATGATGACATTGCTTTCACGTTAGAGCCTATGCCTGTCAGACCATGCAATATCATGGTTCAAGGTGTAATAGTGTGTGACATGTTGGATGTGTCTGCAGATGCTGAAGGCAAGCTTACTCTGTCAGCACTGCCAGCAATGGCTGAGAAGCACCTTCTGCATCCTAGCTGTTTCTGCCAACTGCATTTCTCCCTTACAACACACTCAGCGTTGACCCTGGAGGGTCTGTCTTGGCCATGACCATAACCTTTATTCTGATACCAGTTGGGTAGGCAAGCACAAGCACAGGGAGAATTTGACCATATTGTGATACTCAATCTGGCACTAAAAAAACCCTTGTGAGATGTAACAATCACTGCTCCTGAGTATGCCTTTATTCCTACACAGGCATGTATGGCAATTTCAGTAATGACCTGCATGTGCCATAGACTTCCAGCTACACTTTCGAAGCCTGTTGTTTCTGCATCTCACGGGCTATAATCATACGCATCACTTCGTTGGTTCCCTCCAAAATTGAATGTACACGAAGGTCCCTGAGCACTCTCTCCACCGGGTAGTCTTTGAGGTACCCATAGCCTCCATGCAGTTGCAGAGCATCATCAGCCACCTTAAAGCACATGTCTGTGGCAAATCGCTTTGCCATGGCTGCATCCATTGTTGCTGAAGAGGCCTCACAATCGAGCGCCTGTGCTGCATGTCTGCAGGCAGTTGCATCATGCTAGCATATGTAAAAGCTTAGGTACCCAATCCTAATGGTAAGATTTGTTCTCATAGGTGAGGGTGCCCGTCTTGCAGCCCGCGTAGACAGTTCTCATGTAACATGAAACATCAGTATAAAGTTTTGGCTTATTCATACAAATACTATTGCAACACAGCAAGGGACCTTTGGCCTAAAGTCAGATACAGCATGCAGAGAACAGATGAACAGCAGTGTATTCTTGAGCTGATGGTGGAATGACACCAACATCTAGAGTATGTACATAGGCAGATTGGGCTCTAGCTAGCTACAAAATGCAATCGCATGAGACACATAGTTCACATAGCAGGGTGCAAGATGCTGCAGACATTTGATGAACTTGCTATGCAGGCAGCACGAGATGTGGTGATAATAGGCTGGGTGTATGGATGCAACAGAGATGTTTCCATGAGCACAAATGAGCGCGTGCCTACCTGACCATGACTCTTGATGCATGAACAGCAGTTGCCATGTCGGCGAGCTTGAACTCAGTGTTTTGGAAGGTGCGAATTGGCTTGCCAAATTGATGTCGGCTTTGCACATAGTCCAGTGCCACATCTGTGCAGAATTGAGCACCGCCAACACTGCAGCTGGCTATATTGATTCTCCCACCATTCACTACATTGACATCAGTCTTGCATGAAGGGCAGCATGTGAGGCAACAATCAGCATACTACCCACGCAAGCTACTAGCGCTAGCACACAACAAGCAGTAAGCCTGCAGGTGGACTTGCAAGCATGTCTCACCATGTGTACCACAGTAAACAAGCAAGCATACCACTGTACATGCTCATGCCACCAAACATCATTACAATGTGAGCATATACTCATATGCCAAGCCTGAAGTTCCTGCTAAAATAAGAGGGCATGTGCTCACATGCGTTCATGGCAATGTTAAAGCCCTTGCCCTCTGGACCAAGAAGGCTGGCAGCAGGCACTCTCATATTGTCCATCATGACTGCACATGTGGGCTGCGCATTCCAGCCCAGCTTCTCTTCTGCTTTGCCAAAACTCAATCCTGCCATGCCCTGTCAGCACCAGGCCCAGCATGAGTTGCAGCAACCGGATTCACAGTCACAGAGCTTGAAGGAAGCAGAATGTCTTCACTTGGAGCCTCACAAAGCCGGCCATGCAAACCCAAAACCGGCCATGCAGACCCAAAGCCGGCCATGCAAACCCAAAGCAATTGTAGGAGCTGATTGTGCCTGTGAGAGGTATGCGTGCTTGTTCAATGTCCACTACAAGCTGATTGGGTTTCAAAACACAATCTGCATGCGCAATATGGACTTGCAGCACTTAGTGTGGCAAGGCAACCACAGCTGTTTGTTGCAGCATCATAGAGATGAAGATCATGCACATCTAGCTTCATTGTATGCACACATGGAGCAGTCTGTTGCGGTACTGCTGCTACTGCATTTCACCTTCTCAACCAGGAAGGCACTGATGCCTTTGGATCCAGGCTGTCCAGTCCTAGCCAAGACCAGATACAGGTCACTCACACCTCCACCGCTGATAAAAGCCTTAGCACCTGTTCCGCAGGCAAGATTCATGTCAAGGCAAAGGCATGAATGTTCCTGGTCTCACACAACAAAACATGGATGAGGACAGCGGGATTGGAACCAAGGTACATATGACAGCGGATGTCAGATTTCTTTGCAAGTGGTGCACACCGTTCAGGATGTAGTCATTGCCGTCACGCTTTGCTGTTGTCTTCAAGGAGGCAGCATCACTTCCGCTGTTGGGCTCCGTCAGGCAGTAGGATGCTAGAGTCTCCATGCATGTCAGCTGCGGCAGGTATTGCTGCCTCTGCTCCTCTGTACCATACCTGCATGCCACATGACTATGTCAATATGGCATGAAAGCAGACAAAAATGCTGTGTGAATGGAAACAGCCAGCTGAGGGGTCCATACTTGTCTATGCAGTTGGCAACCATGTTGTGGATTGTGAGGTAAGCTGTGACTGAGATGTCACCGTAAGCTAAGGCCTCAAAGATGACTGCAGCATCTGCTCTGCCAAGAGCACTGCCTCCTACAAGTCAACAAATCCTGGATGACCAGAAGGCTGAGGCAAACGTGTGGAGGGCAAACAATATTTGACTGCCAGCATAGTCTCCATTACACCTCACCAACATCATCGCTGACTAATATGCCTCCAAACCCCAGCTGAGCAGCTCCTCTCAGCTTGTCCACCGGAAAGTGCTTTTCAGCGTCCCATCTTGCAGCAAAGGGCAGAAGTTCTTTCCTCGCAAAGTCATCAGCAACTACCTGGATGTTTGCTCGGTCTTCAGGCAATAAAGTACTACACAACCTCTCAGCCTTGCACACTCCATATCACCTTGAACTCTTGCTGATCGCTCGTCAGACCGAATGTCACACCACCATGCCTGCTGTTGTCCCAGAAGTATGCGACGTGTTTTAGATGGCTGTATGCAGACTGCCGCCACAGAGCTGCCGCGGCCCCTCGAGGCGCGCGCAAAGACAGCATCTCTTCTAGTTTTTGTGCAAGCGTTAGTAAACCTCACACCAGTGCATCGTAGCATAACGCGTCATCATCATGAACAAACGACAGACATGTTTGTTGCGAGCTTCAAGGCAAACAATCAGGTCGATCCAAGGTCTCGGAGAACTTGCAAAAGAAGCTCCGAAAGGTCGACTAGACAAATTTGAACCCGGTCAACGCCATTGCCAGGTGCCTTGCTGTCTTGCAGCATTGCGTACACCATAAATAGCCTTGTTTCGTGGCGATTCCGGGGTCTGGTTGCTCATTGGACGTGATGTTAGCTTTAACGGAGCACAGCCTGCACCTCAATCAAAACAGGGCATGCATGGTGTTGCGTCAGTGCCATAACAGCGGGCTGCGTGCACGCATCACAAGAGCGCACGTTGTGCACGCGCGGTATGTTACACAGTCATTCTAATCACCGCATAGATCACGGTCTAACACAAGTTTCATTGGGATGCTAAGGACAGACGTGAATCTTGTGATGTTACAACGGCCTGGAGCGCAGCTTGACAAAGCACTGTGTGCAAGCATTGACATCTACAGAAGACTGCCCCTTTGCGTGACTGATTGAACGGAGAAGCTATTCAATTGAATGAGGCAATGTTTGCTTATCTTGCAAATGCAGAGCGGCAAGCTCTCAGCCACAAGCTGCCAACACTACCCCTCAGAGCAAGACTGGCCCAGCTCACTCTACATCGACCCACAAGGGATTCGATGTTGAGCTGGTGTGCCCAATCTGTCTGCAAACAGAATTCAAGATGGATGCCAGCACTGGACCAACATACAGGTGACAAGTCACTGATGTTTTCGGATCTGTGCTCTCCTGCCGCATGACTGGTGCTGCCAGCTTACATCTTGCTCACATCACCACTTTTTGCAGGTCCTTTCCTTGCTCAAAATGCAAGCGAACTTTCACCTCTAGTAGAGGGGTGCCTGATCTGACCCTCACTTCTGGCATAGATCCAGGCGTGTACAAATCAGAAAGCTTTGCTGGCCAAGACATCTTCAGGTACTAGGCACTTCTGCCCTGTGCTTCAGCTTGCTGGCATCTGGCAGACTTACTGAATTATTGCCTTTCTTTGCTACAAATTATGCCTGCTTGCAATTAATTGCTGGCATGACCTTTATGAATTGCAGGAATCCCCTTGTCAGCTTCATTTATGAGCGTGGCTGGCGGCAAGGGTTCAAGTCAGCTGGGTTTCCAGGTCAGTACAGTATATTGCAACCATGAGTCAGTCAATTTGGTTCCCTTCAAGTCAGTGAGGTTGTGGCGCACTGTATGCATCCAATTTGTCAGCACTTGCTTGCGGTGCGCTTGCAGGTTCTGAATTTATGCCGGTACAAGCCTACAACCTTTGATTCTATGCAGGAGCTGACGAAGAGCTAAAACTGGCCATGGAATTTCTGACACCGGCCTTTGGTGAGGTAAGCGTGCACACCCAGCTCAACCCGTGTGACACTCCATGCTTGTCATTGTGACTGACGCTGTTCTGAATGCATAGTAGCTACGTATCGAGCACGACAGTTCGTTCTGCTGACAATGTGCACTATGCTTGAAAGTTGTTGATCTTGGACACGCAGGTGTTGCTGGACCTGAGCTGTGGCTCTGGCTTGTTCACAAGGCGATTTGTCGCAAGCAGTAACTTCAGTGGTGTCATTGGAGCTGATTACAGTGAAAGCATGCTGCAGCAGACAAAGCAGCTGTTCAATCAAGATCAGCTACTTGACAGCAGGTATTGGTCACTTTGCCTATAAGAACGTGTCTTGGAGCAAAGCTGCTGCATATGGTATGCATCTTGATGGGTAATGCCTGGTACCTTACCTCTTCCTGCAAGACTGTCAGCGGGTGCTTATCAAGTTCTGCATGACAGGTGCCCTGTGATTGAAGTTACTCTTGTCTTTGCAAAGCTGGCACATGCTGGCACCCTGTCAGGTTGATGCGGTCTGTACAATGCCTCGCCTGCCTGCTCATTCCAAGTGGCTTGTGACACAGAGGGCTTTGCGACCCAGCTTGTGACATGAACAAAAATGCCAACTTTTACCCATTCTTTGCCTGGCTCTCCCAGGAAACTTGCGTTAGTGAGAGCAGATGTGGCACGGCTTCCCTTTGCAACAGGCTCCTTGGCTGCCATTCATGCTGGAGCAGCCATTCATTGCTGGCCTGACCCTACAGCAGCGGTATGTCACCCTTGGCGCTGTGGCATGCTGTATCTACACTGTTTCCTACTATCTACACCACTCAAGATGCCTATATTGCTGCTGCACTTGCCTGCACCTGGAAAGGTGTCTAGCACACCCACGTTGTTGTGTTGAGATGCCTGATTGGCAGCTGCATGGCATGCATGTCGTCTGGCAACTTTGGCATTGGCAGAGATCTGACTGACATAAGGTATGTGGCATGCCTGCACATTGGTCCATCAGCCATCTTCAGTACAAATCTGTCTTGAACCCTGTGATGTGATCTGCCCAGTTCGCTCTTGCCTCTTTTCAGAACCAAGTTACCTTGCAGATGGTGGAAATCAGCAGAGTTCTGCGGCCAGGTGGAGTATTTGTGGCATCCACCTTTTTAAAGACCTTCTCCCCATTGGGTGAATTGTTTGGAGATGACGCTGTACGACCACTCAACAAGGTACAGCCTGTCATGCAATTCATTGCCTTCATGCCTCTCTCTCTATATCTCTCTTACATTTTACAGCACCTTCTTCATGACACCACTAACATTTTGTCATCTCATATGTTACAATATGATACAGGAGATTATTATGGCATGACTATGCTCGATAAGTTGTCTGCAGTTGTCTTCTTCGAGAAGCCTCCCATACCGGTGGTGGGAGGAACAGGAGCTTCGAGACTTAACAGCATCAATGGGTCTGCAGAACTTTCAAAGGCACCGTCAAAACAGATTCATCATGTTCGCTGTCAGCAAGCCACATGAGGAACGGAAGCAATCATGAGAGATCTGTAACGTTTCTTGAGTTTGGAGACTGGCTTGCCCCACAGGCAATTATAGACTGTACCAACTTGGGAGCCTTGACGTTTAGAATCCGCGCTGCCTGCAGAGATGCAGATCTGTGCAGCTCGATCTTGTTCTTGCCGGTCAAACGCGCACAAACCATCTTCCACTAAAGCGTAAACCCATTGGACAAGTGCATCCGTCATTATGATTGTTACCCAGTCGTTCCTTCCCGCAGCTCCTGTCCATGGCAACTGCCGAAAGATCCAAAACGCAACTATGTTGCAGCGGTACAGCAGAACACCACGACCATGCACTTTGCTTAGTCAGCACTGCAAATCGATTTGCCGACAACGATCTCGCTGCACAGTCAGAGCGTCAGTAGGTCCAAGTGAGCATTTCTACAGTGCGTTCCACCTGTGTTTAGCCTAAGCACAGTCTGCTCTGGACACCTTTGTGTAGTGTCTGAGTGCGTGCAGTTGATTGTAGGTCAAGGAATGGGAGTGTCTCCAGAACTGAAGTCCGCGATAGACAAATTCATAGCAGACAACAAAATTGTGTTGTTTATGAAAGGCAACAGAATGTTTCCCCAGTGTGGATTCTCAAACACATGGGTACAGGTAATCACAGTGCTACAACTAAGCCTTGTATGCCTGCTCCATCCAGCGGTAAAACACTAGAGTGTAATGCAGATACTCAATACCCTCAGCGTGCCCTATGAGACAGTGAACATTCTGGAAGACGAGCTGCTGCGGACAGGAATGAAAGAGTACAGCCAATGGCCAACTTTCCCTCAGGTTTACATTGATGGCGAGTTCTATGGAGGTTGTGACATCATGATTGGTAGGAGATCTGCCTTCACATGCCCGCTAGGGCACGATTAATCCTGTCGCTCCACTTGAGTCGTCATGCTTGGTGTTGGTCGACATTCTGTGCTACCTTGCAGAGTCATACACAAACGGAGAGTTGAAGGAGCATTTGGAGGCGGCGCTCAATTCTTAGTTCCAGCTTGCAACCTATTTCTTGTCACATGCATTTGATCTGCATATTGTGGCGCGCAAGCATCACGATTTAGCTCGTTTGGGCATGCAGAACCTCCCTGAACACCTCCTTCACCCCCTTCAAAGTGAGGCAGAAGCTTTACTTATGCATGATCTCTCAGCTCAGGAACAGATTGTCTGCTGCTTGCAGTCTTGCATCTAAGCCTATGCTTTATAAGATGCTGTACTATTTCACCCCAGCCCAAGCAGGACGTGCATCACAACCCGCCTCCCATCAATTCCCTGAGATCAAGTGACTTGTATTTAGAGAAAGTTTCGCCGTGTGCGCTATGTATTTTCAAGTCTCATCTGAACAGGACTTGCTGCTGCTGCATTTTGTGCTTCAAGCAAAAAGACCATGATGTAGTTTGCACACTGTGTTGGACAGCTGCGTCATGAACTCCACGTATTACCAGGCTGTTCAGTTCAGTGCACCCATTGGGTTGGTCCTGATTTCATCCATCAGGCAACAAATGGTAATAGAAGGTGCAGCTTTTGACTGGACACAGTCTGATGACAAAGGTCATCTGCCTAAGATTTTAGAGTAGAGTTCATCAGCCCACCTCAGCAAAAGTAATTTTGGGCTTTTCCAAAACACCATGTTTGACGCTCACAATCATACCACTGGTGCTGGTTGAACTTTGCCTGCCCTGAGCTCTGACAGCCTGTTGAGTAATGTGCAATACGCACTAGCAGGGGACTTGTCTTATTGTATATGTTCAGAAGTAGCAAGTTGTGCGAGCAAGCACACCAAGGAGTGCTGTTGCAGGGTAGGGCTCCATGCAGCTTTCAAGCAGATTTGATGTCTATCTGAGGTCTTGCAGGACAGTCCTAGGGACTAAAAGTAAAGTTAGTGATTGCTAAATCATTTCGGGGCTATATGCCAGCTTTTCACAGGGAGGCTTTCCCAGCGCGCTCTGACGCAGCCCCAGACAAGACTATGCATTGTGAAGCGGAAGCTCTTTCTCAGACGGATAGTGACGTGGCACGAATGTGTCAGCGTCGTTCTGGGTCTGCGAGCGGCTGCTGCAGCGGTGACTACAAGCTTCCTTTGAATCAAAGGCTTTGATCAAGTCGATGATGACATGAAATTTGTAGGCGGGTAGACATCGAGTTCCGGCCTAGCGTCTATTCTTGGCACAATCAGCTGCAGATGCGCATACATGTATGCCCTGATGCAAATGTCTTCAAGCTGACCGAAAGATGGGTCCGGCGAAGCCAGCTTTAGTCGGACGGCCTCAGGTTCCTGTGGGGATACACGATCTCTTGGAACAGAGCATCAACCGTTCGCGACATTATTCAGGCTCAAATCATGGCTCACCTGCTTCTCCAAGTCAAAACAGCAAGGTTTCTCGGCAGGGCCATCCCAACAAGGCAGAACAAGCGCCACAAGGCAAGGACAGCAGAGGGGTTATGCATACTACCTCGCAGGCGACACTCCCAGAAGCAGCATTCCCCGAGGTCAGTGTGTCTGCCTTGAAGGGTAGTAGAGGGCTTGATGATACAGAACGTACTGCTGTGCCTGAAAGGCGAAAACTTGATTACTCTACTGACCGCAAAGCAGACAAAGCCACAGGCGGCCAGTCACAGTCCTGTGCACCAGCAAAGGTAGCTTCCAGTTGCAAGCTGAGCCTTCTTGTAAAGCCTGTTCCTTTGAAAAGCATAAATGATATGGCTTTAGGGCATGACAAAGAAGAAGGTCATGAGGAGCCCTCGTGTTCCTTCTCCTCTGAACAGGTTGCACAGCACTCCAGTTGCAGCTTTGCTTCTTGGCAGTGATTGTAATGATCAATCAAGATCAGAGACTGCCTTTGAGCGGCCAGCATCCAGGTATATCACTGTCTGTAACCAGAAAGCCATCCTGTGCAAAGTTGCAGAGAACAAGAGTGGCTGCTGCAAAGCTGCTGGTACAGCCAGGCCCAAGCATGCTTGTGGTGCAGGGCACAAGAGGTGCTCAAAGAACAACAGCCGGCGCCCTCAAGACCCATCACATCCCCTTCACGTCCTTTGACTTGCTCAGGTAAGACGCCAGCAGCTTCCCAGGTGCCTTTGCAAAGCAACGTCAGCCTGTGTTGCACATATGCTGTGCCAACAGTAATGTGTCAAGCAGGCTGCCACAGGACATAGGTTATTGCACATGGAGTGCAACTGCTGCACCTGTGTCGGCTACATAAACCATAGCTATGATCTTGTGCATCATCTTGTCCATGATAGTGTCCATGACTGTCTACACCTGGCAAACAAGTTGCTGAGCCAACACATTGGTGTGAACAGCTTCTCTGGAGTAATTTGTGATCAATTCCAGAGGGCAGTTGCATTGCTGGATGTCTCCCAGCATTGCATGACACAGTAGCTGAATACGGCCACAAGGCTCATCATTGTCAAGGTGCAGCTGTGCCATAACATTGACAAGCCAATGACCACGCCCACAACAGCGATGCCATCACGTGCTCCTGATGCAACATGGTTCTGATGTGATATGGCGCAGGAGATGCTGTGAGGTTCCGATCGGAGGCAGTGGGTATGGAGGTGGCTTTGAGAGAGCGCCTTAGCTGTCTAGACTTGGAGCTTCCCCCCTCTGCAGCTACACATAGACAGCAGTCGGTCCTCCTCCCTCACCGCACTTCTTTTGCACCATTGTTGGCGCTGTTTGGCTGCTTTTGCTGCGTTGATGCCATACTGTGGGTGCTGTCTGTTGTTAGCAGATTTGCACTATGGCTATATCTTCATATCGTTGATGTCCTGTTGCTCAGGCTGTTTGTCTGCAATCCAGGGAGACTATACCTAATTGCCATGCATTTTGATGATATGCATGGTACGTCATGTGTGGATGTGGTGACCATGCAGTCCAATGCGATTGAGTCTGTGTATGATGCAGTGGGCGTCTGCAGCTGGCTCGAGATACACTGGCCACCTTGTGTACCAGCCCCACGCTGGCTACAGATGGCCTGCTTCGGTTTGTTCAGGTACCAACTGGCTGCATTGTGGTGCCACCAGCGTCACAGAAGCGTTGTCATCTATCACAAACTTTGGTCAAATTGCATGACCGTCTTGGGTATATAGATTAGCAGTGAACGGGTCCCAGGCAAAGAGTACTCTCCCGGTGTTACAAGCCACCCGGGAGTAACAAGAATACAATCAAAGCAGAGAACAGCACCATGCTCTGCTTGAAGTCCAAACTATGTCATGCTGGGCTTGTTGCTCTTGCCAGGCATCAGTCAATTGCAGCCTGCTGATTCTCTGGCCAAAAAATCATGTGGCCTATCTTGCTTGCTTGCTGTGAACACACATTGAGCACAGATACAAATGCTATGCTGCTTGTGAGGCATGCAACGCTGAGTATGCTGTGCTGTGCTGCAGACTGAGTATAATCAGGCTCTGTCAGGCTCCATGCATGAAGCACAGCAGGTGTCCACCATGTCTGCTAGCCTGGCCAAGACCAACTGGATCAATTCAGGGTTGCGCTCACAGGTACACTCAGACAGCACAAGGCTTGGTCCATCTGCAGTATGTGTCTGCGAATTGCTCTTTGCAATGCATGATCTACAGCGCTTATTCCAGGCTTGTGCATGAATGCGTACATGTGCTGCAGTGCTTGGGTGCATCACGGCGCTGCCTTTTTACAACAATTAGTTGTGGTCACAGCAGTCTAGGTCCAGATATAGAAGCAGCATATGCTGTTGGCAGCTAATTAAGCACACAATTATGATGGTGCTTGAGCACAAGAATTGATTGAGTTGTCCACCACCATCAAATCGATCCTGCAATCATGAACGCTTGAACAAAGGGCAGTTGGTTTGACATGACGTTGAGGGGGATTACCCAAATACGTTGAGGACGCTTCTGTAAGGAGCATGGTTTTGCAACCAATCTTGTTCTGAAGGTGCGCACAGTGATAGCCAGAGCAGTGTGCAAAGAAGCAAAATGACCGTTTGCGCCTGTCTCAGGTAAGGCAGCTGCAGAGTCGGTTATCTGACAGCAACAGCCTGACAGCGCGCTTGCAAAGGGAGATGTTGCTGGTGAAAGCAAAGGCAGAAGCCCTTGAGTTCTCAGTGTCCGAGAAGGATGCAGAGATAGAGCTGCTGCGCCAAAAGCAGGAGAGACAAGACACACAGGTGATGCGGTTGACTCAGAGCTGCTGGTGCATGCAGATACCAAGTCATGTTTTGATTTGTGACATCATACATTGCTCATTCTTGAACATCTTCAAACCTCTGACACTCCCAGCAAAGGAGATTTTAATGGCTGCTGCTGCAAACAGCTGTCCAGCTGCCTGTCACATAGAATTACATATGCAGAGAGACTCATGAAGATGGAGTACACTTTTGCTGACGCACAAGAAGCTGTGAGCTGCTCCCTGCTACATGAAGTATTTGAGACTGTAGACGGTACAGATCTTGCGTGTTGTGCATTTGGTAGGGGCATCTGTTTTGCCATGTGCTTTGGGAGAGATGTCTCACAGCTATACCCAAGTCTTACATGTATGTGTATGTACCTGAGCTGTCCATAACCAGTGGATGTATGAGCATTGGCTGCTGCTGACTGGAGTGGCTTCTGGACACATTGCGTCCAGTGTCACCTTCAGAAGGGTGCACTGATTGCAGAGCTTGGGAAAGGTTTGCTGTTGCCAAATGCAGGTGGTTCAGTTGATGGAGGACAAGGAGGCTCTGCTGAGACAGCAGGCCACAGAGCCTGCAGGAATGGACAAGACCCAGCAAAAGGTGCTGCAGATGAAAGGCAATGTCATGAACAGATTACTCAAATATGCCAACGAAGCTATCCTGTCTGTGGAAGACATCAAGGGCATGGACGAGGCAACATTTATTGCCAGCCTGCACAGCTCTGATGATGCAAATCAGTAGATCTTGCTGAAGCGCACCCAGGTGCAGGAAAAGGCTTTCTGCCCTATTCTAACCCATCCAAGGCTATATACCTGCAGCTGGGTTTGGGTGCTACCATATGTGGTCATGTCACAGAAAAGAGAAGTCAACGCATCCTGGGGAAGGTGTTGGTGGATCCAATCCATCATGGGCTTTACAAACAAGCAGAGCTCACACAGATCCAAGGCACAGAAGTCTGCAGATAGGGTCGTTGTCAGCACAAGTCTTTGCTTGAATAGAGGGCTTCTAGTCTGATGCCACTGCGATTGACATGTCACACAGCAGATGCTGCTGACGCCTTTGATTACAATTTGCCCTGTGCCGTATGCACAACTGACAAGTTCTGGCATTCATCAGACATGATGTGCTGACAGGTGTAGCTACCAGAATGGAGTGACATATGAGGCTTGACGTTGACCAAATTACCTGTCATTTACAGAAGTGTATAGATGCTGTTGAACGCTGCGCTGATACTTTACAAATGTCAGTCTGCTTTTGCTTTGTTTATACATATTTTTCCTCTGAATTTCTGCCTGCTTGTCCTTCACATTATAGTAGAGTGTCTCTCAGAAGCATTGTACGACCTCGGCCCTCAATGCCATCAAGGCAGAGTCCCCTGCAGTCATAGGCACACCCGAGTTGCACCAACAGTCCTTCCAACCTTTTTGGATGTTACATGGCGGATCTTGTCTATTAGACTGCTGGTCACTCTATTTGTCACTGGTATTGTCGTCGAAGTATGGCTACAACCTGTGTTTGACAGGGAATGTGTGTATTTACTTGAAGGGTTTTCCTCAGACAATGATGGCCTCAAACATGAAAACCATGCAGCAATGCATCTGACGGTGCTATCTCAAGTTTGAACACCCAGACGCTGATGCCTGCTGGACCTAGGCATAAAGTGCAGCACGCTGGTGATTACATTGAATGAATGTCCAAGAGAAGAACAGCGTGCTGAGAATACCTGTAATGGGCCTGGTTGCTACTTTCTTCCTGCTCTGTCACAAAGCCATGCAGCTGGTAGAACATTTTGGCTCCCTCATTGACAGCCATGATATGGACATATAGAGCGTCCACTCCTGTCAAGACACTGAAAGACTTGTCACATCAACTGTGGTAATCAGGCAAACGTTGCACTGCAGCCAACAAGGAGCCCAGGACATAATGAATTGGATCAAGAAGGAGAGAAGGGTCACAGAAAGGCTCACCCCAGGTCTTCGCAACTTGTCGGGCTGCCTGAATCAGAGCACCCCCTATACCTCGTCGTCTTGCTGTGTCTGCCACACATACATTGGCCAGGTAAGCAGCATTGTCGCTGTTCCCTGTCAAATGCATATTCTGTGTTGCTTACACCAGCCTGTGAGATTTTAATGTGGTGCAGAAGAAGCTCACACAGAATAAACTTGCTCCTGCAACAAGCTGTTTTGGTTTGACTAGGAGCACACAAATCGTTTGCAAACATCCCCATCGCACCATAGGCATGTTCACGGTCTAGACAATGTGCAAGACTGAAATCTTGTAATCTGGCACAGCAAAATATATGCATATGAGTGAGGAGAAGTGACTCACCTATCAGTACTTCACCCTGGACAGCCCTAACAGCATACAAGTCCAGGGTCCCAACCAGACCTTCATCTTCTGGCAGGTCACAGCCCGCAGCAGCCCTTGCTACCAAACAAATGGATCTTTCTTTTGTCTGATGCTCACGGGCAAGCTGGAGTCGCCTGAGCTGCTCAACTTTGAGAGCTTTGTACTCTTCCTCAGCTATCATGGTCTGATGAATCTGCACATGCCCATGCATGCTGAAGCAATGCATGCAGCCAAGTCTGCCATGCACAGATGTGCATCAGATGTACTACAGTATCAGTAGATAGGCCTGAGCAGTCTTGCAATGGAGCCTGCTCAGTATATGCACTGACCTGCCCTGCAAACGCACGTTCAGGAGGGTATGCATAGAAGCTGCGAGCACGCAGCCAGCCAATAGATTGCAATTCAGCGTCGCTCTGTGCCTCCCTGCACGGGCAATCGATGATCAGGTGCATGTAACAATGCTAGCAACAATGTGAGCATGCTGTGACGAATGAGAGCCAGCTTTGGTATAAACCTGATCTGCACTGATATATCTCCGATAGCACCCTTAGGACTAGTCCGTACTTCAGCAGCCAAGCGCTGCTGGTGAAAGCCGGTCGAGGCAGAGCATACCAAAACCTTACATTGTAGTCCGGAACACAGCCCCTGGGATCTCACACGGCGTTTTGACAGCAAAGCATGCCGTGCATGCAAGTGCTGAACACGTACACTGCGGAAACCTCTGCGACAGTGCCGCAAGCGGAAGGACTGGTGTGTGCACGAGGGACTAACAGACGTCCCCATCCATGTAACCCAAGGAGAGCGTCAAAGTGTGGATGTTGGGTAAGCTTGCGAGCATTACGTCTGCGAGTATCCAGTCTGAATAAAATACAGTAAATTGGAACCACTCAGCCTGCTATAGACCCAATACAGTACAGACCAACTGTGTCAAGCGTTCTATTCCAATCCATGAACAATGATATCAAACCTGAAGGTTGCAAGTGGTTTCAGCTGTACACCTCGATATCCTTTTGTAAGGCCAAGATGTGTCAGCCACGTGAAGGCCTCATTCGTCACTCACAACTGATCAATGTAATCTTCTCTGTGGTTTGATCATCACCAAATTTTCTATGCTGGTCATCACCCCTGCTGTACTTCAAGGTGTAATGTAATGTAAAATGTGCACCAAAATATCCAGAAATGCCATGCCGCTTTGACCCTGCACACCAATAGGAAATGTGATAAGGAGTGAGTAGTAAGAGCAAAGCTTTGTTTGACGTGACACATCATTACACTTACACTCATGCTGTCCAACAGGCCTTGATGCTCAAGCACATTGCGTTTTGGCTGACCTCGCCAAACACGCAATGCATTGTGGACAAGGCAGATTGGCTGTGCACAACCCTGACATATACAACCATTTTCAGCAGTTCACAAAATCATTACAACTTCTTGCAGCAGCAAAGTTCACACCATCCTTTGTTGTATGCTGTAGGTCAACACCTGAGTTTGTGGTGGAAGTCTTGTCTGGCTCACATGCAACCCAAGTGCATCAGCACAGCCAATGCATCCAGTGAAATCTGGGAAGCATCTGCAAGCGGTGCTGCCTCTGCATTTGATGGAGCAACAGCAGCCATTGCCGCTGTTGTGCCCAATGCCTGAACCTGCACTCACCAGCATGCCAGTCAAGCACGAGAAGCACCCTCACTGTACATGTGCAAATTGGGGATGCAGACATCAATGTGAAGTAGCCAGGGCAATGCCAAACCTGAGTGGGGCGCCTTGAGGAAGGGCCTCTGAAGGCATTTGCAGACACAAACTGGGGCTTGCCAGAACCTGCCCCACCCCCTGCCCCAGACCTGCAGTCATCAGCAACCAATTGCGAGTCTTCTTCAGTCAAAGCTTGTGCAGCTGCTTTGACATGTGCTTTATCTATTGAACAAAAGCATGACAGAGCCGCTCAGTCTTGCTCTTGACAGCAGTAACAACAGCGTCAGTGTCTGAAGGACACAGCAGCTCAACAATGCCAATTTGAGGACCAGGTGTACAAAAGCATCAGGACAGACGCTGAAGCACATAGACATCTGCACCTTTGTCCTTTATAGGCCACCCCCATATCACTGCCACCCTGCATCCCTACATCCTGCAACTCCCCCTCATCATCATCATCATCCTCAGGTGGCAGCAGGTCCCCAGAGTAGGGGTTGTAGATGAAGCCTGCCCATTCAGAGGGCCTGTCAGCCTCCTGGGGCCCTTCAGCCTGCACTTCAAAGCCAGAAGCAGCAGCCGGCTGCCTGGTGCGCCTCATGAAGTCAGCCTGGGCTTGCTGCCTGGCTTGATGCTCATTGCCAAGTGCCCGTCCAGCCTGCACTTGCATGCCCACACATGAGATGCAGGTGCAGGTGTTGCAGCATGCACGTCATGTTCAAGGGTGAGATCAGTACAGTCGTGGATAAAGTCATTTCGATTTACTGTATCATAAGTTGAGTGTTGGATGTCGAATGCACAAGTACCATGGCTTAGAGTTGACTGTATACATGCTCACACCGGCATACATCAAGCTGGCAATGCAGCTTGCGATTTGCAAAACTGACTACTAAGACCTTTGTCAATGACAAACTGCTGTGCGACGTACTGGGCTAGGCTTACTTCTTTACATGACATGCAGGCTACGTCAGGACCCTTTTACAATACATGCAGCTACGTGCTAGCACATCAAATACAATTGCAAGCAACCTCACCAAAATAGTCAGCATACCTGAGATGGTGCTGCAGCCTGCTGGCTGACAGACCCTCTGTCCCTGGCTTGTATAAAGCCTGCGTCAGACCTGTCCAATGCAAGCTGCTTTTGCTGAGTGCTGGGCTCCTTCAGCCATGAGCTCTTCAGCAGGCTGCCCACAGGGTCAAATCCAGGCACTGCACCTGGGAACAAGCAACATAGGTGTGAGCGGAGGACAGAACAAGCGATAGATGCATATATGAAGCATCATGATCAAGTGCAGAGGGGCAATGATATGGTGTTGCTGTGCTGTATGTGTATGCATGTGCCCTGACATCAGCAGAGGCTAGGCCATGGTAGGCCACCAGGGCTATGCTGAACACTAATCACCAGTACCAGAGGGCAAGCCAACCCTTCCAAAAATGAAAGTAAGCTTCAGTAAATAAATCGTTTCACATGAAGATTTTACACCGTTTCAGGACATAACAGCTCCCTTTTGAACTGAAAGCAGGTAAGGGCATCAACTCCTGTTGCAAAAACAAAGACCTTGTAGAATATTGCAAAACAGCATGTGCACTAGCAGCTGCGTTTGAAAGCACAGACGGGCAGTGATGCGAGCATGCTGGCAAGGTGAGTAAGACAGCAGACTGACCTGAGGCAGGTTGACTGGACAGGATCTGGTAGACCAAGTCATACTTGTCCAGCCTGGTGGTGGCTGCCCCAGGGCCAGCCCCCTTCCTGTGGAGGGCCAGCTGTGCCCGAGCCTTTAGCCCCCTGATGACATGGGGTAGGGGGTCAAGCTGTGCATCACCTGACGCAGCTTCAGCACTGAACATTGCCTGAAAGGGATCGTACTTGGAGGTGACTGAAGTCCAGGGCTTTCTGGCGCCCTCCAGCAGCGCTCCTAAGGGATCCAGTGCGGGTGCCTGCTCACTGGGACCAGGTGCATTGAAGATTGCCTGGAACGGGTCGTACTTTGACTTGACAGGTGTCTGCCTGGGCTGACTCACATTTTGCAGTAAGTTGCCCACAGGGTCCAGAGGTGCTGTCTCTGAGCTTGGCCCTTCTGCATTGAACAGTGCCTGAAAGACATCGTACTTGTTGGAGTCTGGAGAGCGCAGCTTGGCCTGCCGCACGCTCTGCAGCAGGTTCCCCAAGGGATCTAGCGTCGAGGTCTCTGAGCTTGGGCCCTCAGCCCTGAACAGCGCCTGGAAGGCATCGTACTTGTTGGAGTCTGCAGAGCGCAGCTTGGCCTGCCGCACGCTCTGCAGCAGGTTCCCCAAGGGATCGAGCGTTGAGGTCTCTGAGCTTGGGCCCTCAGCCGTGAACAGCGCCTGGAAGGCATCGTACTTGTTGGAGTCTGCAGAGCGCAACTTGGCCTGCCGCACGCTCTGCAGCAGGTTCCCCAAGGGATCTAGCGTTGACGCCTCTGAGCCTGGACCTTCAGCATTGAACAGAGCCTGGAATGGGTCATACTTGGAATTCACTGACTGCTGCCTGGGCTGGCGAATGTTCTCCAGCAAGTTCCCCACTGGATCCAGAGGGGAAGCCTCTTTGCTAGGCCCTTCGCCTTTGAACAGAGTCTGAAAGGGATCAAGCTTGACCTTGAAAGCCTTTGTGGGAGGCTTAGGCTGGCGTGCTTGCTGCAGAAGGCCCCCCAGGGGGTCCAGGCCGGGAGCTGAAGAGCCTGTGGGGTCTTGGGCATTGAAGAGGGCTCGGAAGGGGTCATACTTAGTAATGAGAGGGTACCAGGGCTCACTGGCATCCTGCAATAATGAATGGGCAAACGAAGGCTGCTGGTTCAATTCACGTATTTGTTGCACACTCGAGTCAGTGAATGGAGGCATAGTGCATGCTGAGTGACTAAACAAGGAACCAAGAGAGCAACTGCAGGCATGAAGGAATGGGTGGGTTACAGAATGGTTGATGAAGGAAGACAACAAAAATCCAAGCTAGCTGCGTGCAGCTTCAATGACTAGGACTACAAGACTCACCTGAAAGGCAGCGGCCAAGGGGTCAAAGCCTGGGCCCTCACTGGGCCAAGAGGGGCCTTCCTGAGCTCTTTGCAGCAGAGCGTGGAAGGGGTCATACTTGGAGCGCACTGCCTTGCCATCAGGACCTACACACACAGACACACCGGCTTATCATCCCTGGCTTTGTTTCACACAACACTCCCTCAGGCAGCTTGGCATGTAGGTCAGCTGCCTGGACTGCTCAGGTGAAGGACGACAAGTTTGCCAGCAGTGCCGTGCTTGGGTCCCTAAGTCTGCATGTAAAGAGTATAAGAGTATTGCTTGCCTGTAACCCTTTGTGGACCCCTGAGGAAGCCCTGGACCAGGCCTGTGTCAGGAGCAGAAGCCGGGCTGCTGAGGGCGCCTTGCAAAACGTCGCGCAGGAAGTCATACTTAGGCACACCTTCCTGCGGCACTGCATTTGCCAAGACGCGGAAAGGGCTGAACTCCTCACCCTGTATCAGACACAATTTGTGCGCTTCACTGCTGATCAGACAGAAGCTGGGTGAACATTTACATACTCAGGTACGTGGGAAGCTGAGAAGCATGCAATGCGTAGGTCAGAAGCTGAAGAGTGGGAACAAAGCAAGCTGACTGTTGTTGCTGCAAGTCAGAAGCTCAAAAGAATGCGCTGCTGGGTGTGTTGCACCCTGGCTGAGTGGGCTGTCATCCCTGCATTGCAATTCATGTATAAGCGTATGAGTGGCGCGTGCTTGCAAGCAGACCCAGCCCAACAATAAACTATGGCTGATCAGCAACGGGTGGCAGAATTTCCTTGTACTGCTTATTTTTCACATCATATGCAGCACATGTGTTGCAATGGCCGCAGCTCTGCTTGCAGAGAGGTTCACTTATGTTTGCAATTGTAGCATGCAACATGTGAACTACAGCCTAGCCATAACACAACAAAGTTATGGTGACTGGTGGACAGCAAGAGTTCAGCTTTGGGAATTGGTTTAAGACATCACCTGGGCAGCAGGACTAGCAGCAGCGGCGCTCAGCAAATCATTGAAGACATCATACTTCCGGTACCTGTCCCAGTCCAAGGGCTCGTCATCGCTGCATGCTTGCCTTTTGCGTCCCCGAGAGTCCACCTGTACCTGAGAAGGGTCGAGGAACTGAATATGTCACAAGAGCCGTCACTCTAGCAGGACAGCAGCTGTTTGTTCAGATGGCAGTGATGAGCTGCCTTGAAGCCTGTGCCTGCTGATGCATGTCACGGTATGGAGCAAAGTACATGCATGCCGAAAAAAGCATTTATGCTGGCAGGTGGTCAGACTACAAGATTCGTCAAGGTGATGAGGTGATGAGACTGCGAGTAAGAGGACGGAAGGCTCACAGAGTTTGCTTGTTGCCAGACTTTCAACACAGGTTCAGCAGCAGCAGCAATATGACACATACAGTATGCTGCACAGTGTCAAAGCTACAATGGCAGACTTGGCACCTGCCAAAGAGCATAAGGGTAGCATAGTAAAGCTGAAAAGCTGAACAGCAAACTTTAGCAAGGCAGGCTTGTCATGAAAGCGTGTGTGTCTGACCTAGATCTACTGCAGATATGGTGGCTGCAGTTAAACAGACGTAACTACTCTCGGTGCAGCAGAAGCACAGCACTCACCGACCAGAGAGGCTCCAGGGTCTGAGCAGCTGAAGCAGCAAGACCAGCCAGCAAGACCAGAGGCGCACGCAGACCGCGAGCCCTCACATACTCTGTCACATCCCCAGCCAGGCTCACCTCCGCATACCGCTTCACAGGTACTTCCCTCTTAGTCCTAGACTGCCCCTGCACATGCACCACAAATGACAGCTTTGGACTTGTTCGATCACCGTCAGGACTAGGCAAGATAACGCATCCTTGGGAATGTGGTTTCCTGATCCACCATACGAGGGAGTAAACGTCCACACAGGATACAAAATGCAAGGGCACAGCTGCGTATGGAAGCAGTGACTCTGCTTACTCTGCACCAAAGTAAGATGGTGTATGTTGAGGCATACCTTGCCAGCAGCAAGCGCCTGGTTTGACGCTGCCATCCGCTGCGATGCTGATGCATCTGCAGGCGACAACTCAGCCTGCTGTGCTGCAGTGAGGGGCACCGGTCTAGCTTGCTCTGCACCTACACCAAAGCTACCAGAGGAAGTGGTTGAGGATGTAGCAGTGGATTTTGACTGTCCGCCAAGTAGGCCTTGGAAAGCTGAGAGCAGCCCTTGCAATGGGTTCTGCACCTCCTGCTGTGATGGGGCGAAAGAGGATGCTGAGGAAGTTGCAGAAGGCGTGAAGCTAGCTGCCTGCTGTGCTTGCAAGGGCCTGGTCTGGGGTGGTGACCTGGGAGCTGCAGTGACAGCTTGATCAGAAGGGGCCGGCTCAGGCTTAGCAGACATGGATGCTCCAGACAGGCTAGTGGCCAGGTCTGACGTCAGCCTTTGATCAGACATTGGCTTCTGCTGCTGTGAGGCAGCGCCCTGCTGCTTATCTGAAGCTGTTAAACGTGAGGACACGCCAGTGACTGGCTGCTGCTGCTGTGACTTGGCTTTTAACTCTGCCATTGCTTTCTCCCTTGCATCATGCTCACCTGCTGGCGCCCTGCCGCCAGCAATAGGCTTACTGCTGGCTCCACCAAGGGAGCTGGACTGCTGACCAGCCGAGGTGGAAGCCAGCTCAGCTGGAGCTGTAGCATCAGCTTTGCCAGTTTCAGACTCAGCAGGTGACTGCTCATCTGCTGACCGCTCAGCCTTAAATTTCTTCACAGCATCAGCAGCAGACACATCTGGGGTGATGGTCTGCTGAGACTTTGCCTTTAGCTCTGCTTCAGCAGCTCGCCGGGCATTCTGCTCATCAGCAGCGCGGGGTTTGAGGTCAGCACGCCCCTTTGTGTACAGAGGCTTGCTGGTGTCTGGCTCAAACACTGAGGCTGGTTTGCCTGTATCAGACTGACCTCCATCAGACTCAGCTGGTGACTGCTCAGCCATTGACTGCTCAGCCGCTGACTGCTCAGCCTTGTGTTTCTTGACAGCATCAGCCGCAGACACATCTGGGGTGATGGTCTGCTGAGACTTCGCCTTCAACTGTGCTTCAGCAGCTTGTCGGGCATTCTGCTCATCAGCAGCATGAGGCTTGAGGTCAGCACGCCCTTTGGCATACAGAGGCTTGCTGGTATCTGGCTCATACACTGATGGCTGCCTGCTGCGCCCACTGCTGTCCTGATTGTTGCCGCTGCTGCCTTGACAGATGTCCGATTCCAGCATGAATGTATCTGTGGGATTGTCATCCTCTGCTAGATTGCCACCTTGCCCCAGTTCAAACGTCTCTGTAGCACTGCCATCAGTAGGCTCCTCATTGTCATTCTTGTCCAGCACAAATGTGCCAGTCGCGCTGCCCTCTGCAGGCTGGCTACTGGGCTCGCTTCTCCCACTGCCAGGAAGCTGACTGGCAGAAGGCATTTGGGCATCATCCAATGCCATGGTGGCGGTTGCAGAGGAGAAAAAGCGTTCAGACTTTGAGCTGATGTCAGGTGATCCTGGCTTAGCAATGTCAACATCTGTGAACTGGCGGCTGCCTTGGCCGGCAAATGCAGCTTGACGGGCTTTGGCAGCAGCAATGTCCTCCTTGGCTTTGGCCTGGCGCTCCTCAACAGGCAAAACACGGCCAGCTGCCCCAACAGCAGCAGCAGCAAAAGCTGGGCTGGCATTGGGTTCAAGATCCCCAGCATCCTGCTCTCTCCAGTTCTGCATCTGCCTGCATGCATGAAGTGAAATGACTATTGGACGGTACCAGAGCTATACTATCATGGCAGGTTGTGCATCCTGCCTGCTGACAGCACAGGGCTACACCAATACATGCAGCAGTAGCATGACTGAACGCGGTGTCCGCCACCTGACTTAAATTACACTGTCAATTTATAAGGTGTGGCAGACATCTGGGGAGATATGCCATAACAAACGCATACAATCAGCACATAGAAGACCAAAGTGCTGGTTGTCGGCAGAAATGCTGCAGCTCAAGCTGCAGATTCAGTCATCACGCTGCGTGGGGATCCACTAGAAGTGGTGTCCCACTTTAAGTACTTGGGCAGTGTTTTCACCTC
>JAABUP010002523.1_pt1 | contig 35155 bp, 48 predicted proteins | sample 5559201 | NCBI WGS metagenome assembly JAABUP01 (sample SAMN10711887, study PRJNA513373) | rock metagenome | isolation source: Antarctica rocks | place: Antarctica
AAATCTCCATAGGGGTAACTGCAATGAAACACTGCCTGCTGTGAGCCTTCATTGCAGAGCAGCACTGAACAGTGGGGATTGCATTTTGCCTTGAACAGAGCTGCAAGCCTGACTCAGTACGCTTTGTCAGGAGTATACATAGTCATGAAAGGTAACCTGTTGCGAGGATGAATTTTGGCGACTCGTCATGATGTGCCTTTAGCTTGACACAGTATGTGACACAGCTGCATGCTTGACTGTGAGCACAGCCACATACTTGACTGCAAGACAAGCTGGACAATGGCTTCCCTCAAGCTGACTGCAGGCCTAGAGCTCCTAGAGTTAATGAGTGCTCTGGAACCAGATTCCCGATAACTTTTGGACTTCTTGAACTTGCTGTGAGCAGGCTTCCGATCACGGTGATACATCAACGACGCAAGTCAGATTGCTTGTTAGTGCCGGGGAAGCTCTTTTCTAAAACTTGGCTTACAAGTGAGTGACAAGCAACTCCGAATGATCCGGAAGCACGGCATGCCTCTAGACTTTTGCACCTGACGCGTGGCAAGACAGCATGGTCAGCAATGCACAAGCAGACCTGAGAAAGGTCTCTTCTATCTTCGAGTCCTTTGACATCGACAAAGACGCTAAACTAAGCTCACAGGAGCTACAAGCTCTGATCCAACAGTGCAACCCCTCAGTAAACTTTACAGACGTGCAGCTGCAGGCAATTGTGGGAGAGGTAAACACCATCACTTGAAGTCAAATGGGATCGGCCTGCTTTGGCAGCACGAACTGCATTGCCGCTATGTCGAAATTGTGAGGTGATCAGTGGCAGCAGTGTGCAGTGGCATGCTGACAGGTATTGGAGCAATATGAGGGGAGTGCAGATGCAGATGGTTTGACTAGGCAAAGTCTAGCACAGCTGTACTTGGATGGCATAGGAGACTGTGACCTGGACTTTGCCACACTGCAGTTAGCGGACAACAAGGTCAGAATGGTCATTCTTTGATACTACGGTCTGCAGCTGCGTCAGACCTAGCATATACTGCAACGCCATCCTTGATGTGCAGGATCAAAGCGTTGTGAAGACAGCAAAATCGACTCAACAGCAACAAACAGCAGATGACGCTGTCTTTGCAGACCTGTTTGACCAGTCCCCAGGCATCACCAGCAAGTCACCAGGCAGGAACAGCTTCAGCTTTGACCTGCAAGATGCCAGCTGTGATGAAAACACAACACCCAACATTGGCTCACCCATACTTCTCCAAAGCCACCTGGCCTCACATTGTGACATGACCCTGGTTGCACCAGGCAGCCAAAGCTTCACCTTCCATGGTTCAGGTCTCGCAACAGGTGTCAAGTTGGACGCAGTGCTTTTGCAAGAGCCATTGCAGAGTGTGCCTCAACCAGGTACACAGCAGGACAGCGCTAGGCGCCGGCGCAAAGCTGCTTGGGGCGCTCCTACTTCACTGCCTGTTCAATATCATGTACATGGTGACATGCCTGCAACATTCTGTGCGGCCACAAATGAGGTAAGTCAGTGCCATCTTCTTGCCATGATTCTATATGATGTCACCATGGACACAAGCATCCAACAAGTCAGCAAGTCTGCCGGTATATCTGCACCAGAAACAGCTTGTTGTGACAGGTCATCCGCTCGTATACCTTGTCTGCCGTGTGACTGCAGAGCTTCTGTAAATGTTGCATGACAAGACTCACCAAATGCGCATGTGTCTGATGCAACAGGAGGACCAGAGCTGTGGTGCTCTAGTGGATGAGCTGGCAGAAGCAGTGCAGCAGGATGGTGGTGACTGGCAGCAGACAGCGCATGCTTTGAGGCAAAGAGCAGATGCACTGGACAGTGCTGACTGCTATGATGCCCACATGGAGATGGGTATGCTGCTCACAGCCAGGTGCAGCCCCATGCGCATGCTTTCTAACAAGCTATGCTTGCATTGTGATTGTGTAACAGCCAGGGAGGTTTGGCAGGCAAATGCCTGGTTTGTGCTCATCTGTGGATGGTGAAAATTCAGACACTTTCTGCTTATCTGCAACATTGCACCTAGTCTGCGCTGATGACACAGACACGGATGAAAACTGCTCAGGGAGACACATTCTACATATGTGACATGTGATGCTAAATGTCATAACAACAATGTGGTGGACGTGAGTGTTGCTGCTGCAGCAGAAGACCCAAACTGAATTTTTTGTGTTCTGTGCACTTTTGCCTGGACCATTGGCATTACGACCACTGTTATCCAGAGCTGCTCTAAATGACATGATTGAAGCATGCATGGTGCGTCATGGAGACAAGAGGGGTGCATATTCTCTGGCTTTGCTTCAACTGCTAGACAGTAGCACCACCACCACAGCAACACCGTGATGTCGTCTGATTTTGAAATACAGCTGAGTAAGCTGCAGCGGGGCAGTCAATCATATGCGCTTGCCATGGGTGCAGCTTTGGAGGTGGATGCAGTATGATAGAAGGGAGATAGATAGAACAAATGACTGCTGCTGTTCATTCATTAACAGTCCTGAACTGTGTGGTGATATCCAGTACTACTATAATGCAAACAAAAGTTACTGCTTGCAGGAAGCTGCATGAGGAAGCAGTGAAGAGTTTCCAGCATGCCGCTGCAGCAGCTCCAGCAGATGCGCGTCCACTCTTCCGCCTAGGCAATGCCCTCTTTGCTGCGCACCAGCTGCCCCACTCGCAACAGGCTTTCAGTGAGGCACTGGAAGCAGCCACTCTGCCTGATGATGCTGTCTTGCTGCCCAAGATTCATGTCAACTTGGGCATCAGTCTTGAGGCAGACGGCCAGCTGGTTTCAGCCTGTCAGCATTACAGGTCTGCTGCTGCTAACCATCTTGAAGCCCAAATTATTTGAAAACCTCAGACAAAAGCTGCATTACTCGCTGTGATGACTCATCGTGACATGCTGCCATGAAAGTGGATGTGTGTTGCAGAAGCCATATGGCTTGCATCATGATGTTGCAGATAATGTGGCTATCTCTGCTGGTGTTGCGCAGCTTTTTGGTCCACAGCCCTCACAGTAGGGTGCAGACAATCTGACGACAGCCCATGCTGTGCAGGGATGCGCTGCAGATGAACCCCAAGCACTTCAGGGCCCTCAAGCTGCTGGGCAGCGCCCTATATGCTCAAGGGGACCTACAGGGCGCATGCACAGCCCTGCAGTCCGCTCTTCAGCTCAACCCCGCCTATGCAGATGCCTACTGTGACCTGGGCTGCGCTTTGTGTGCATTGGGCAGAGTGGAAGACGCCAAGGAGGCTTTTGGGAATGCTGCTCGTGTCAATCCCAAGCATGTTGAGGTGATGTAGTGTTACTTGACACACTGCTTGACTTTGGCATGTGTTATGTTTGTGCTCAGGGCACACGTGGAAGCTGCTGAGGCAAGCTGTGCAAGCATCCAAGCAGCTTGAGTACAGTGCTCACTTTAGCTCAAGCATGCTGATAGCATCCTCAAATACAGTTGCATTGAGCGCCAGTAGAGGCATGCACCAGTCATCAATGGTGTACTGGTACATGTGCTGCAGGCCTTGTTCAATCTAGGGAATCTTCATAGACAGAGTAACGAATGCAAGAGTGCTGTGCAATGCTATGACTCCGTCCTGGCACTCAACAGTCAGCACTGGCGAAGTATGCTGAACAAAGCAGTTGCGCTGATGGGCTTGCATGAGGACAAAGCTGCGCAGTTGGCCTTAAAGCAAGCTTACACACTGTCAGGTTAGACTGCTATGTTTGCACATTCTTCAAATCCAGAGTGGTCTCGATTTGCATAGTGCTCGCCACAACTCAGGAGTGCAATATGTCCAGGTATGGTCAGCCTTGTTTGCTGCTTGTGCACTTGCTGCACACTGTGTCCGACATCGTACAGCTACAAGTATTGGCAGCGGCGCAATGTCAAATGGTGCTCATGGTTCATGTAGGGCACGACGCAGCCCTATTGCAAGAGGTAGCAAGTCTTTGCAAGATGGCACAATCCAGCACTGGCATGCAAGGCTTGGCAGAGCTCCTGCAGACTGTCCGATGATGTCACAGAGCAATCTTGGGCAGTCGTTTTCTTCTTCTCCAAAGCACAAGGAGCATGCCAGTCAACTATCGGGTTTGACCCACCAACGTGCAATCGGCTGCTCTATTACTGAGCTAGATCAGCCTATATTGGACTAAAGATTACAGTGTATGACTTCAGGATTGCATCCGAGAGTCTCTCGAACTTGTATATCAGAACACAAGCAAAGCTCCGGTGTTTACTTGCGGACAATAGTGGCTTTGTGAGAACTTGATCTTCGTCACAGCATCAGCAAGCATGGCAAAATTGATCAGTCAGCAAGACATGTGCCATGCAAGTACAGCAATGTCCTTCCCCGACTTCCTAAAAAGAAAAGGCTGACATGCTCGGCCTATTTGTCAGCAATACTGATGTTCTGCATGCCTTCTTGTACATCTGCTGCTGTGTGACTGGTGGGCCCTGCATCCTCAGCAGGACCTATGTCATCAGCTCCTGAGTTGCTGCCATTCTCTTCATGCAAGTCATAGGTACCACGCTCTGAGGAATGAGAATCTACTGTGGCCTCTGACTCTGTTGTGTCAGGCTCATAGACTGTGGGTTCTGATGCTTGCTCCCTTGAGGTGTTGGGCTCAAGGGTTTCATCGACCATCCGGGTGCTGCCATGTGCATGTCCCACCTGCATGCATCACAGCATGATGTTCTGCAGTTTAGATTGCTGAGATTTGCACATCAGTGTTCTAGATCACACAACAGATTTAGTAGACATACTGAATTGGCAGTTCTGCTGCTCACAAGCAACGTCTGAGAGACTCATCTTGCTCCCTACCATGAACAAAGTGCCGGCTCAACAGCCAACAGGGGCTGTGTGAATGCAGCCATTCACAGAAGCAACACACCTGTTCATCAGATTTTCCACCACCAAAGAAGGACTTGGCCGCACCCATGACTGACTGCACCATGCCAGAGCCTGCAGTGTCTTGCTTGCCCTGCTGTGCAGGTGGGGCCGCCTGCTGTGACACCTCCTCTATCTGCATGCTCTCGTGTCTCGCATCCAGGCTGTCAGCCTGCTGCTCTTGCTCTGCCACAGCTTGCTCCTCCTCAGGCTCTGAAGGCAACACCAATGAATGTGAGAAACTTCACAGGGACATTTGGCACTCAGTCCAATTGGTACATGCCACACAGCTGGTGCATTGTCATGGCTATCTATCATAGCAATGACCAAAAGGGATGCCATAAATGAGCTGACTGCCTTGAACTGCAGGGTACATGGCCTTGAGACAGCCATTGGTGACCCGTGGCAGTATCCATCAGCAAGACATGAACAATAGGAAATTGTCTCTGCTGTGATGAGCCTGCCTCCAGTCATGCACAAGTCACTGCTGCAGCAAGAACATACCTTCCACAATCACATCAGAGTTGGTGGTCTGAGCAGGCTGGGCATTAGCTGCCGGGCCAGCTGGTGATGCTGGGCCAGCAGTAGAGGCAGGGCCTGCAGTAGAGGCAGGGCCTGCAGTTGATGCTGGACCAGCTGTGGCAGCAGCAGATGCAGCAGCAGCAGTAGAGGCTGGGCTGGTGGCATGTCCACTTGGCTTCTGAGGGCTGGCACGCCTTTCAGGAGAAGCTTCTGCCCTACTTGAGCCTGTGGTCTGGTCAGTGAGTACTGGGGCAGCCTGAGTCTCAGCAGCATGCGTCTCTGGCCTCTCAGGACTGGCAGGCATCTCAGGACTAGCAGGCTCAGCCACTGGTGCTGTGCTGGCTGCTGCCTGGCTGCCTTCATGCTGGACCGCCTGTACAGGACCAGAAGCCTGCAGAGCCTGCATGCGGCTTGAGTGGGACTGCTCTTCATGTGTGGGGTCAGGGGAGGCCGGCTGCCTGAGAAATGAGGAGCCCTCCGCCTTCTGAGGGCTCACAGGCTTCTCAGGAGAGGCTGTGTTGCTGGCTGGCTGTGCTGACTGAGCCTCAATAGGCTGCTCAGGGTGAGCTGGCCTGTGGGGAGAGCTGACACTGGCATCAGAGTCATTGCCATCAGGATCAAAGTCACTGTCCTCATCAGTAGCAGCAGTGCGTCCTGCATGTTGAAAATTGGAGTTCACCCCACCACAGCAATGCACAGAGCCAACAGCACAACTACTTATGTGTATGGAATAATGATGCTGGCAGTTCTCTGTCAGGTTTCCTTGCAACTCTCAATGAACAAGAACTTACCTCTGGCATAGAAGACATGCACAAGTGACCCAAAGCAAGAGTGTCATGGGCACATTGTGACATGCAACCCTTTTCACTCACACACCTGCAATCTCGCCCTCCTCAGTGCCAGAGTCGTCATCACTGCCGCCATCCTTGGCAGTCACACTCTCAGCATCCTGGTTGCTGCCTGTCTCAGCAGTACCATGTTGTGCGCCCTGAGCTGTCTCCTGCTTGGCTTCTACACTTTCAGCACCATCATTGGAAGTCCTCTCCTGCCCCTGCAAATCACAACCACACTGACTGGACACATGACCAAGCAACACAATTTGAGTTTTGCATCTGTGCTGCACATTGCATGTTATACCAGGTCATTTGAGGGCATTCAGCACAAACTTCAGACGTCTCTAGCAACTGTACACACGCCTCTAATGCAACTTCTTGAGGTGTAAACACGCATGAGCCGCACAGGGAGACATCATAAGATGTGCTGTAAGTATGTCAAACACAATGAGTCTCTAACCTTGGCAGAGCTTTGTGCAGCTGCAATGTCTTGGACAGTTACAGGGCGGAACTTGTGGCCTGCCTCTACTTGCTGCAGCAGGCTGGCCAAGGTCTTGTAAATGTCTATGGGGGGCAAGTCAGGTGGGGCCACCTTGCGCTCCTACACGTGTACTGCAGTAATCAGCTTTGCACAAGCATGCTTGTGATGGCAAGGGTGAGACAGCCATCAGCCTGTGTTCTCAACAACATCTGTGACAGCCGGGACAACAAACAAATGCTTGTGCATGACTGGACAAGCTGAAGTCACACTGAATAGGCGTCCAATCTGACCATCACAGTGTTAGACAACAGCACGTACACATGCAGCAAAACAAGCTTTGATGACAAGAGGTTGGGTAACACAGCACGTGACAGAACAAAAGGAGACACATGAGTGCAGGTTACTTACCATGCCACAGATTGGCAGCTCCGGCTGCAAGTAGTTGCTCTCAAGCCAGAGGTGCATCTCTTTGGCAGTGAATGGACCTTGCACCACGCCATCAGGGTCAACATATCTCCATACAGGCTCCTCTGATCCCTACAACAAGACCAGGTCCAGCTTTGGGGTTTCAGGATTGATGTGCTGTAAGATGGCCAACAGGCATTCCTTGCAAAATGTCGACCGACTGCCCCTGCCTGTCATGCTATGACTTTCCGCAAAACATGCCACCTTGACAGCTGTGATCCAATTTATTTCTGCTGGCACGTGCAAGCTGAACTTGAGCTTGGGCGACTTGCGCTTTCTTTGCATGCTCGGCTGTATACGGCAGCTGGGCAATACCTTGGCTCCAGCCGTGAACAAGTTCCATGCCACATCTTTGGCAGATGGTTTAGATGGCTTAGTGCCTCTGCTGGACTGAGTGGCTGACCCTTGGCCCTGATCACCCCTGTGGTCTCCCCTGGTATCTGAGTATGAGGCTTCACGCCTGTCTGACCTTCCTCCTCGAGCCCTGCCTCTGCCCCGCCCACCCCTGCTGGCTTGCTCAGGGCCAGGTGTGACATGGTCAGCTCCCCGGCGGCCATAGCGGCGCTGCCCACCCTCCTCCCTGTCCTCATCTCTGGGGCTCAGCAGGGCTTCTGCTGGGTGCCGCCTACCCTGCATGACAAGCAGCAAGCAGTCAGACTACGATCAGATGTGATCTGGATGCTCATTGCCATATGCGTGAAAGGGCACACATGCGAGGCTGGCGGTGTTGTACACATTTGCGGGTGAGTGTATGTATGAGTAGGTAAAGCAGCTGCCCCTCACCATGACAGGCAGCAAGCAATGATGACACAGGACACCCAGGTGGTACAAACATCTCCTCCCTGTATTTGTCAGGGTCAAGACTACACAATCAACAGAAACAACAGAGCAACAGCGGTCAAATCACCTCTGGCACGACAGGCAAAAGGTCATCTTCGTCTGGCCTGCGAGCCCTGCCTGCTCTGCCACCTCCCCTGGGACGCATGCGTCCCCTTTCAGGCTGGTCATCATTCCGCACTTGTGCACCTCTCACTGGCTCCTTTGCACGGTCATGGTTGCTGCTGAAATCCCCTGCTGCTTCCTTCCTGATCTGTGGCAGAGAATCTGACAAGCTGACCCAAACCTCCTTGCCAGTCTTTCGCACCTGCACTCCACATGCCCTTGAAGCACTTTCAGCAGCAACATTCCATTGACTCATGCAGGGCCACTGTGTTTCAGCAAATGGAAGCTCTGAGCCTTGTTATTGCGCTGTGCCTTTGCTGTTGCCTTTGCAGCAACGAGAATACCTATCAAACATCAGCAGCGACAGGCAAACCCAAGTGTGCTGTGATGATGCTTATGTTGTGGAAACAGCATGTATTGAGCATGGTGAGTCTGGTGACATGTAAGACTATCCGTTTAAAGGCACTCTGAGATGAAGCAAGCCATAACAGCCTTTAGTGAGCAAGCTAGGCCTGGCTAAGCAAGTTCAGTTGATGTGCATCACAGGATGGCTGCATGGCACACCTGCAGGTCTGATTGTCCAAAATATCCCAAATCCACCCAATTGATCAGTTTTTTGGCATCAAAGGGTCCCTGCTCCTTGCCCTCAGGATCAATATAGTGCCATGCCGATGACTGAGGCAGCAAGGGCAATGTTCTGCCAGGTACTGTGGGAGCTGTGGTTGCACTCCTACCACCACCTGCACAAGCAATTCACCGCATCTCAGCATAACAGCAAGACAACTTCACATGCCCAAGCCAAAATCCAAGGAACGCAGTACCTCTTCCTCCACGCCTGGCAGAAGCCTGTCCAGAGCCGCTCCTGCACAGGGAAGTCACAAATTAGCAGCAGCTGTTTAAACAAAAATTAGCAAGGATTGCTTACTGTGCACTTTCGTCCCACTCAGAGCCCTGCCTGCCTCTGCCACCTCGATTTTCTTTTCCTTGTCGGTCTGATTTCTGCAAGTTGACCACTGTTTGGGGTCAAGCTTTGTTGCAAGGACTTCATACCAAAGCAGGAACAGGATTATGTTTGTACCTGTCGAGCAGCTCCCGGATCTAGATCACGATCATCATGTAAAAACCTGTCGTCGAGCAACCAATAACTTTCTGCTTTCTCGCAGTTTTCAAATCCGAAAGTAGCACTGCTGCGTGTAATGCCACGTACCAGTCTGGAGGTACTCGTTGGTCACGAGAGCTTCTGCTCTGCGCATCGCCTTCAGCTGCTTCTGCCTCGTCGTTCACTTTCTCATCACCAGGAGAGGGTTGTACCTCACGCGTAGGCAACCTGTACAGAAACTTCTGTGGTGATCGCGGGAGGTTTATGGCCCTCAGGTTGCGCTGCGAAAGATAGAAGCGAGCATACTTGACTCCGTGATCTGCTGCAAAATAACGAGCGCTCCTCATCTGTTCTTATCCGCAAGCAGCTCCAAGCGAAGAAACGAAAAAACACAAGACCAGAAACAAAGCAGCTCTCGCCAAGAGCTGAGGCTTAACAATCAAAGTCAATCAGACTCGTTGGCAGCGCCAACTCACTACACGTTTCTGAATCAGCTTTCTTGACGTTGACCTGAGCACAAACGCCTGAAGCGTAACCAAAATGGTACCTTGTGCCAACCCTAGCAAAATTAGTGTATGCTGTGAGTTTCCAAAGAAGAAGAAGAAGACTAGAGATCCAATTTATCAATGGCGAAACGAACGAAGTATGCAGCGATTCGGAGCCTTGATCCGACTCTCAATTTAGCGTGAGGGCATCGATGCTGTCGTATGTCAATGAATTGTGAGCACTGCTGACCGCATGACGGCAAACCCTGAAGCAGTGCAGCACGAAGCCTGGACTGCTGCGGTAAGTCTATACGCTCAGGGGTAGCTGAGTAACCCCATCTGTCCTCTACGTCTATTGCATTTGCAGATTCCAGTAAGGTTGACGTTGAGCGCGAGCGAAGTCACGACAGTCGAGGGTCCTCCAGCTCCCCTACATGTGTGTCACTGTTGCCTAGCGGAAGCTGCTGTCTTGCAGGTGCATTGGTTGTGACTGCCTGCTTGTCTGCCAGGTGTTGCTTCCTCGCTGTTCCTATCTACCAAGTGTACTCAACCGTGCCCTTGATCATTTTCGGGTAAGCTCGCTCTGCTTTAGCATTTTCCCGCAACAGCGACCCACTGCCCCTATCGGTTATGCAGCATGTGTTGCCGCCTGAGGTAAAGGACGCTGTAAATACTCCATGGTTTGAAGATGATGGGTTGCCGATCCGCTGGTAGGCATCCCAGTCAAGTTGCCTATTCAGCTGCAGTCAGTCTTACAGCTTGAGCACAACAGCAGAAGTGCAAAGCTTGTAGGTTTGCAGGCAGCAGCCTGCTGGAGTGCTGTTTGATCTCCTGCACAGGGGAAACCCTGGTGTGGTCTGGAATGTGACAGTAAGCCTAGACTAAAATGAGAGCCTTAGTGCTACAACTCCCGCACAATACTCCTGCTGGCTACACATACAGGTGCAACCATGGGTGATGCTGGTGCAGATTCATTTCCGCGACTTTCCTTCTGACACACTGCTTGCCTGGGAAGGCTCTCACTCTTTACTGCAAACTTACCTCAATAGCCTGAAAGAGGCAGCTGTGATTTGCTCTGGCAATGCTGCTGCCATCCTTCAGATGTCGCAGCAATCCCAACAAAGTCTTTGGACAAGTGTTGAAGCAGCAGATTTGAATGCTTACCAGCGTGTAGCCAGTTCCTTGCAACTTTCTCCCAAAGCTAAAGGCAGCAGACCTGCCATGATTCCTGTCAGGCTTCACATACAGAGAAGCTCTGGTGGTGAGTGCAGTCGCATTGCAATATTTTCAACAGCTTGTTGCTTTCAGAAAGCCGTGTGTAGTTCTCCAGCGCAAGTCAGTGAAAGTATTATTTCAGCTTGTTCATGTGTGACAGTCAGTTTGGCATCAGTGTGTGCTTCTTTGACTGTCCATTGAGAAATGAAGCAGCACTGGCCTTGCAGACTACATGTCAAGCTATGAGAGTGTGGAGTATACTTCAAGACCAGTGAGCACCGCCAGCAATGGACAGGAACCATCCTTGCTTCAGACGCTGCAGCAGATTTTGCCGCACTGCTTTCAACATGACAACCAGCAAGATGTGCAAAGTAGCGAACAGGCCACAATTGAGACACAAGAAGCCCAAGCAAGCTCAGTACAAACTGGTACTTCTTCAAGTCCACATGCAGCGCTGATGCACAGCAGCCAAGAAAGGTTTTCTGACCAGTACTGTGTGCTTGTTGCTGGTATCAAACCTCCATTACAGACACCACTCGTGTGGCTACATGCCACACTTCATGCACCAGATATGTTTCTATATATCACTGTAATAGCACTGCAGTGATGTTGTATGTTGCAAACCTCACCGCAGCAATGAGAGAGAGCTTTGCCCATATGCCATACTATAACATTTGTAGCGCAACCTCTCTGTTGCATTTGGATGTCCTATTTTCATGTCCTGACAAATGTCTCTGCTGCGTTGTGCCAAGTAGTATACACTTATCACTATTGAGGACAAAATATGATGCATGCCTCTATCTGGGACACAAAGCCATGTACATGACTGGGAACTGATATCCAAACTATCATGGAAGTGATAGACTGACAACAAGCAGGCAGCAAAGAACCTCTGCAATGGCATGCAGGGGCCCATGCCTGCAGACACAAAGGTACAAACACAACACCACGCAACTCTGCAAATGACAATCTTCATGTTTTGCTGGTACTTTTGTTCCCACTGTAGCTAGTAATATTATGTAAAGAATACTCTGGTGGTGCAGAATCACCCTTCTTGGCATCAGGCACGTAATGTGAATCCCAGGCGCTCTGCACGCGAGCCTTATCAGGATTACTGGCGGGTGTTTTGCCTTCAGCTGCTATGTCTTGCGCAACACGCTGCACCTCTTTCTGGAGAGACTGCTCCTCTTTTGCACTGATTTGCGTTTTCTGTGACAAGCTAGCAACCTCCTTGTGCACTGCTGCCTCTGCTGCAGCAGTAGCAGCCTGATGGGAAGTGACTGTCCCATCAGGTTCCCTTTCATCCCCATTGGGAGCTACCACAGTAGGCTGAGGCCGACTGGACATGAAGCTGGTGTTGGGGTTGTGATGCCGAACTAGGCGAGACTCTCTGTCCAGATGGGAAGGAACGTATGTTTGTCCAATACCGGCAGAGGCTGGCCCATGGGACGGCGCTGCTGCTGGCCCTGCTTGTTGTCTCACCCCTTCCTTCTCAAATGCGATTCTGCATGAAGGCATGGGTGTCAAGCATCAAGCACCGTTGCTCAATATGGTGCTTAAAATGACAAAGTATATTGCATAACCGTGACTTGGTAGACAATCCTGTATTTCTGAAATGCGCATGCCGGACTGGAAAAATCTCAGAAGAACACAATGCAAATGGTTTATGAGATGGCAAGCATACCTGAAGTAGTGCACCTCATGCATGCTGTTGTGCACTTCTCCTGTCTCCAGGTCAAACTTCGAGGGCACATACACCTCATTGACTGTATGTGCTACACAGAACCCTGTAAACACAGTGAAATTCACAACATGACCGAATCAATTCCTGTGTTGTCTTTGCAGCACTTGTGGTCACCTCGACAGTCCACGATTTAAATGCTTGCTTCAAAATGTAGCTGCGTCACTGCAGCTTGCTGATGATGACAAGTCATGATGCTCTTGCAGTACATATGTTTGATGTCACACATTGGCACAGCAACAGTCAGTATGGCTCATTGCAAGTGAGCCAGCAACTACTTACAACAGGGATTGACAGTAAGGCCTGCAGAAGACACCTTGGACAGACAAAACCTCTGCCTACCTCTGTCAGAGAGGATGTCAATGCACATGTCAGCAGCCAGGGGGTGGTCGCTGAAGACCCGGGCGGGGGACTTCAGGGTGGCATGCCCTGCCAAGCTGCACCTCTTCAGCAGAGGCACTGCCTCATTGTCAATGATCCTCACCACCTGCAAATGCGCAAAGTGTCTGATGCAACCATGCAGCATTATTGCAGGCAACTGGCTACAAGCTTCTTTGAACTTGCTCTATGTACAACAACGAAGTCAAGCTTGGACCCAACTTGGGATCACCTCAAGCTTCTCTTTGAAGCATTCAACAGTTGCGTCTTTTCTTTTTGTGCACACAATTATTTAACATGTGAGAAGCACCACAAGACCTGTCAAACCTGCCATGTCACACACCATGACAAACTGCTGCGCAAACTCATATTGCTCTACATTCCTGTGACACTTCAGATGTTGACCATGACATGCACAACGGTAGCAAGCCCTGTCATCCCTCGATGCAGGACTTGCTATTGAGTAGGACCTTTACCCCACGAGATAGGGCTTGCTATTGAATGTAATTCATCACGAACAGAATTCAGGTAAAGCTTTGTGTTGTGATATAGCTGACCTCCATGAAGATCTTGTGGTGCCTTTTGCTGTATGTGTCCAGGCGGTGCACCAGCTGCTGCCTGGAGGCTCGCACCAGGTCCTGGGCCAGCGGCAGGTGCCTGATGGCCGCGTATGTTGCCTCATCTAGATCCAGGCTACTCTGGTAGCGCAGCTCTCTGGAAATCTGGGCGCGTGTGTCTTCCAGGCCGCCCATTGCATCTATCAGACTGAACGGGAAGTATTGCTTCAGCCGCAAGATTGTGGCATAATGTGCCTACAGGCAGCGCAAGGGCCAAGATGTTGAGCATTCCCAGTACTGCAAGCAATGCAAGGGCCAAAATGTGGAGCACTCTTGACACTGCAAGGAATATAACAGGATCTGGCCTATGATGGAGGAGTGGCACAATAGACGCGGTGTGTTTGATCCAGGCACAGAGCAAAATTGATCCTCAACATATATGCCTTTGTTGTAGAAGCCCGAACCAGATCAAGTCATGACATAATGATGGGAGACTTGACTTAAGTCAGCAGTCACTCAGCAGTTAAAGTGAGCTCAGAAGCCACCGTGACACTATTGATCAGGAGATATTTAAGGCTGGTCCGGAAATGCACCATTGGTCAGAAACTGCACAAAATGGTATGGCTACTGACCCTGAAGACTTCATACCGCCGTCTGCACTTGGCAGCATCCACATCCGTGGTGCGCACATTCCAGATGTCCTCACTGCCAGCATCTGCTGCTCGCTTGTTGTGCTGGGTGGCCATAGTTGCACGCAGCATCTGCCGTTTCACGCTTTCCTCCATTTCCACATACAGAACCACCACCTGCAGGCCAGCAGCCAATGTATGACCTGTGTACCAGGTTGCAACGCAGGACAATTGTTTTTGACTTCCAGCTCATCACTTACAAGCCAAAACTCGTGTAGAACAAGCTCAGAGAGTGTATTCTAGATGAGGTATGTTGCAAACTGGAACAAGTCAAATGTCATCAACTCAGCAGCCTTCATGTAAATTTAGCTTTTATTGCATTGCAGGTGCAGATGCTGACAAGGACAGAATGGCAGACAGTGAGGTTTGTCAATGAACACCTTGAAGGAGGGTCTGGGGTACTGCCACTCTTCTGGGCCATCTGCATGCTTGTTGTGCAGCTCCAGCATCTTGTCATAGAGCAGCTTCAAGAAGTCGACTTGCAGCGCTGTTCTTGGAAACCCATCTGCAGTTTGGGGAAACAAAGCTGGTCGCATCAATGTGTTACATGACTAAGCACCATGCACATGCAAAATGCACATGGAGGCATGGCTTTGACAGCTTAGGTAGCATGCACCTGTCAAGGATGAACGGCAGCATTGCAAGAACTTTCAGCTGCAGTCTTGCAGGGGTGCCTTACTTGTGTTGTTGAAGCTGACATTGGGTTCCTGCATGCAACATGCAAGCATCCAATGGAGTGCCAAGAGGCGCTTTTGCATGCTTTTATGTGCAAGAATGGTGTTGCCAGGTGGACTTTAGTTGACCTCACCAATAAGCATACCCACACCATCATTCTCTTCAGGTTCAAAAATGATGTCAAGTAAGGCATCTCCAACCATGGTCTGCAGTCACACAGCACTATAGATCACATGCATTGTCCATGTACAAAGTGCACTGAGCAAGCTGACGAAGCATCCGACTTTGGTTCAACAGGCAATGTGTCATCACACTCAGGATGAAAACATGACTAAATGCAAACATGTATCCTTGCACTTACGTCAGGAACAAGCTCGCCAGCTTCCATCAAGTGCTTGATCTGTGGGTTCCTCTCAAGCATGTCACTCATAGGGACAGACCTGGACAGCCCTCGTGACTTCATGATGAAGGGAGTATTGGCGCCCTGCAATATCAGCAAACAGCACAAATGGGCATGATCTCAGCATGTGCTTTTTGGGTTTGAAGATGAGGGTGCCTAATGCACCTCTGCACCGGAATCAGCTGGGCGAGAAGGATGTATAGGATGCTATATACAGGATGCTGCCTCAAGCAAGTGTCTCTTCTTTGTCACATCAAGCACAACACTCAAGACACCTTGCTAGATCCATCTGGTCGGTAAGCTATGACATGCTAAATAGTGCCTGTTCACTGTGCAGTGCTCCAGGGTAAAAATTGAAAGGTCTGACTGCTTCAAAACACCCATTCAGTGAAAGTGGAATTTATCAAAATTACCTTGCCTGCACCCGGAGCTCCATTCAGCCATACTATCTCATGAGGGCATTGAATTTTCTGAAGCAGCAGAGCAAGAGGTAAGCATGGAGAACATGTAGAAGCGTCACTGGGGCATGTGTGACAGAAAACCGAGCAGTGATGCGTCCATACCCCTGACCACTTGCTTTCCAGCTTGCGCCAGCAAGCTTCAAAGACTAATTGAGCTTTTATATTGATTTTGTCTCCACCACTGAAGCGCTTGTGTGCATCTGCAATAGCACCAGAGGCCTTGGGTTGCTCCTTGGCAACAGCCTGCAATTCATCGCAGGGGTCAGCTTCAATGCCGCGAAGCGTCCGTGGGTGCCAACGTTCAATCGTCCCATCCTGTGCAGCAAAGAACGCAGATCTTGCAGACCTGACTGCTGTAATCCTGCGCGACCGCATTGATGTCAGCTGGGGCTGCTAAATGAAAGTCCGTAAGTAGACTTGTAGCGACAGCGGACGTTGGGGATCTCAGAGTAGGCCGACACGGTTCACCAAAGATGCCGGGTCCGAAAGTGCTAAAATGGCTTTGGCTGCCCACAGCATCATCTGAAGAGGCGATTGACGGGTTACAGACGTCGCTGCGAAAGTGAAACACGACACAACCAGCTTGACTCTTGGTCGACCAGGCTTTCAAAGCTCCAAGTCGTGGCCAAAACTGCAACGACGAAGAGCGCATCTGCTTCCGTTGAACGATGTAGAATCTATATCACGCAGATGCACACATCGCAACGATGTGATGCGAATCACCCTTTCGCAACACCACGATTCCCGCAAGCTCAGTGATCGTAGACAACATTTAGGTTGACTACAGTGGTGCACAGTTCAAGGGACTAAGGAGATGAAGCGACGTCTTGCAAGCTCGTTGACTGGCAAGGTTTCACCTTGGCGTTGCATGCGCTTCCTCCGAGGATTGAATCTGGCTGGGCCTTGTTGCCACTGCTCCTGAAGATACGTTGGCCAACACAGTTATTGCTCATTCAACGCTCGCAGCCTCGTAGAGAACGTTCGATCGTTGACGGTCTGGCGTTTCAAAACCTTGCTGACAAATGAGTAAGAGAAGCGCAGCGGCTTCAGCGGCAGCACATGCTGCGTCAAAAAAGAACAGTGCCGTCGAGTTGACCGCCGGCGATGAGGAACGTGCACGTCAAGCCCTACAGGTACCATACATGCGACTGTCTCGTAAACGGATGTGACGCCAAAGTTACTGGTATTGAGTGCACCCACATGATTGCAGCAACTCGATCTTTTGGTCGGGCCGAAGCACCCGCCGGCGATCAGCAATTGGGACAAGGAGGAGCTGGTTAGTCAGCTGTCAGACCTATGCGACAGCTTGTTAGCTGAAGGCTTTCGGTGGCAAGACATACAAGAAGCCCTGCAGGTGACGCCATAGCAGCATGTACGTAATACCCAAAAGTCAAAACCATACTTCAAGCAGGTGTGTGTATGCAGGCTGTGCCCATGGAGCAAATGAGTGAAGCTACAGTGCTAGACTGGCTGTGTCTTCACGTTGACCCAGCTAACCTACCTCGCAGGTCAGACTTCCTTCAGCCTCATTATCGTGTTACACAGTGCTTTTGCTGCTGACAAGGCATTGACTCAGCAGGCATTGGCGAGCAATTCATGCATTCACACTTGGATTTTGCTGCACTGTGAATGCATACAGTATGAGGGTGGTGGTACAGGTACTCTGGTGTCGTCCAATCAAGAGCAGCAGCATCAGGCCTGAAGCTAGTTGCAAAAGCAAAAGCCAGCAAGCCAGCAGCAAAGTCCAAAGTCACAATTCCTGTGATATCGCCGGAAGAAGAGGCAAGGCAGCGGCGAGTCAAGCAGCTAGAGCAGCAAGCAAGGGACAAGAAAGCTGCTGAGGCAGCTGCCAAGGAGAAAGATGCTCAGCGACAGTGGATTTTGCAGTATGCTGAGGACGACTCTGAGTCAGATTCTAATGATGATCAAAAGGAGCAAGTGTGTTACAAAAGCTTCCATGCACCATTGTGTGTCATGCCCTGTTCTGTTTGTTGCTGTCGGCACATTTTTAAATGTATGCCTAGAGCTGACAATCATTTGGGGCAGACATTGTGGCGCTGCAGGCAGAGGAGGTTATTGAGGATTGGGAATTATGGGGTGACCCTAGGGAAGTGGAAAGGAGAAAAGCTGACCGTGCAAGAGCAGCTCTTCATGTTCGCCAAGCACAGGTTGCCAAAAAGCATGCAGCACGCTGGTTTTGATGCAAGTTCCATGTGTGACAAGTACTTGCAAACCAAGAGGCATGTGTAAAATGTGCCCTGTGACCAAATGCAAAGTGACTACCATTCCCATAGCACAGCTGGCCACAAGCAATTGCCCATTGGCAAGACTAATGTCTGGCAGTGACACATGTCATAACTCACAAATGCAATCTGAGTCTGTGCTTCATGATGAGCTGGCATGCAGGTAGCTTCTGAGTGGGGTCAAGCCAAGGCAGAGGCCTCACAGGCTAAGGCTGCAGGAGACAAGAACAAGCAGAAAAGCATTGGCCAGGTTATTAGAAGCCTCAAGCAAGAAATGAAAGCATTAGGTATGCCTTTTTTCCTGTTAAGTGTGTCCATGTGAGCAAGCAAACGTCTGCACTAGCACGATCTGTTTTGTCCTGAGGGGGTGTAAAGTCAGCATGCTTGATCTCAAGAATTACTCAGGAATTTGATCTGCTGTCGAACACGTGATGTCAGTTACAGACGGCATCCCCAGCAAGCCTTTTGGACTCAAACACAGCTACATGCAGCAGTGTAGCTGTGAAGCAAGAAACATCATTCATACTGTCCTGCTAACGCAAGCCAACGGTAAGTATGACATGTTTGGATGTCAGGGCTGAATGAGCAGAAGGTAGAAGAAATGATTGCACCCCAGGTACAGCCAGCCTTGGGAGATGCCGAATTCCCCACCCTAGGTGCCCCCCCTGCTGCGCCCTCACAATCCCCTTCACAACCCCTCTTGCCATCTCAGGCCAGACCTTCACATCTTCAGCAGGTAAAGTTCACGCTGGCAACCTAACAACATAAGGCTGAGTGACTGTCCATCACCTTGGTTTTGGGCTGCAGCCTGGGCAGCTGCTGTAAACCTATGAAGCCTTTAGTGTGCTGCTGTAGTACAGAAAGCTGTACAGCTATAGTGTGCGGTTGTAGTACAGAGACATACATGGCAGACATGCTTTGTGGTCAAATGTTTGTCAGCCTCGTGAGCCTGCTGTGATGTGCAGGAAATTAAAGCTGGTCAAGCCAAAGCTACAGATGCAGATGATGACAGCATAGCAGGTGGTCTGGGCCTGTTTGAAGATGAAGAAGGCAAGGATGACAGTTGGGCTGCCCCCCAGGCCACACAAAAGCCCAAGCCCAAGAAGCTGACGGGACCCTGGGGGGAGTATGGCACCCCTGCTGGGGCCACCACCAAGAAGGGCGGCAAGAAGTTGCCAGGTGATTGCAATGGATCTATGATGTTGCAGCCTTCATAATTGGTGACTGGGGTGTGCTCACCTCTGGAACCATGCAAACAAGGCGTCTTTTTCAAAGGCCAGATGTTGAACTTCTGGTGCACTTCTCTTCAACATGTGCATTGTTGTGCAAGCAAGCTGATGTGCCACATGTTTTGCCAGGTTCAGCGACTTGCAACAATCTTAACCTTCACAACCTGCAGCCAAAAAGATTGAAAATGCAATTTCAGATTTTCTACTGCCCCTGCTTGGCACAGGCAGGCCACAGGAGGTAGCAGTCGTCAAATTGCCCAAAGCACTGCTGCAGCAGCATTGCCAGAAGCTAGGGTGGGCACCCCCACGCTTCGACAAGCTCCCCCTGGGTGGGGGCCGCATACCCACTGCCTCCCTGCGCTACTCTGTGACTCTGGAGCCTGCACCCCAGGGCAAGGTGTGCCCACTATTCATGCTGACTCTTTGTAGTTATCTGTGCTGCATGTTCTGTGCCCACCATTGATGCAGGAAACATCATGACTGAGGACAACAGCAAAGTTTGTCCCTTGGCGCCTGTGCTGTGTACATGAAGTGAGCTTGGCCGTAGCGTGCCCAAGCTGGACCTGACAAGATGACAACACGCCTGGGTGTTTGTGTGTGCTAGGGCAAGAAAGCAAAGGCTGCTGCACGCCCAAAGACATATGCACTGCATGAGGATGAGGATGGATGGGAGGGTATTCAGGAGGCTCAGAACGCTGCAGCTACCCGTGCCCTCTTTCAGGTATACAATCCTGCTGCTGCTGCTGCAGCTCTGAAATTATTTGATGCTGCTTTGAGTAAACGTCATTGTGCAGCTGCATGTGGCTGTCAGACATTGTACTGGTGGGATTCATGCCAACTTTGCCACCTGAATTTTTGCTACCATTTCTTATTGCATCATGAACGCTATGATCTGTTGCAGAGGATGTGTGACCCAAAATTGCTAGTGCATATCAGTCACCTTAAAAAGTACTAACTGCCTCCTGGGTTTAAGTTCCTGATTCAGAATGATCTAGCCAAAGCTGTGCATGTCATGCTGTAAGTTTGACTTTCGTCATCAGGCAATGTTCTTCTCTCAATAATCTGTTTGTTTGCCTACGCAGCTTGCAGAGGGTCAGGATGTGTACCAGCTGTTGGGCTCTCCATACCAGGACCTGTGGCTGCACTGGCTGGATCAGGGCAATGATGCCTACAAGCAACAAGCCAAGGATAGCAACCAGCAACGCTTGGACTTTGTGCGCTCTATCGTCGCCGCGGCAGCAATGAATGCTGGTGCTGCCAGTCAGAATGGGAGTGCAGAGCACGAGGCAGCTTCTGCAAATGGGGCAGAGGCAGCACCACAGGTGCGGTGTGTGTGTCATGTCAATCAAGACATCGTGGTCCATGCATTGAAAAAGACACACGTTGCATTGACATATGCTTTTGTTGACACAAAACACTAATTTGCACCTGTCTGCAATGCCTCTGTCAGATATGCATACTGTTGAGAGGTCCTACGTCATTTGCAGGTCACCCAGGAACCGTAAAAGCAGAGTCGACCATGCTGTTGCTGACTGTACAAACACAAGGTCAATTGCTCACACAGTCAGGTCATTGTATATTTATGCGTCTTGATGCAACTAATATGCATTTGTTGTGCAGGCAGAAATTGTACCGCAGGTGAGGCAGCAGAGCCAGCAACAGAGGGCTGAGTCTCGTGAAATGGCTGAAAGCCTGGAGGGATGGAGGAGCAGCAGGGAGGGGGGCCAATGGCAGCAGGACCAAGCTCGCCTGCCGGTGCTCACCATCAGACAGGACCTGCTGGCGCAGCTCGCTGAGCATGATGTCGTGGTGGTCAGTGGTGATACCGGTTGCGGCAAAACTACTCAGGTAAACCCTTGCCCTGCAACACCCGGGCCCTGCATGGGCTAAATGTACTACCTAACTTCTTAAGGAAACATGGCTGTGTCTCTTTTCCAAAGTGTCCCAGTCAACCATGATGTCTGTGTGACAATGTAGACTGTAAGGGAATGTTGTTTGCTCATATTGCTTCCTACTGAGACTGTAAGCGAGAAATGCTGCTGCATTGGCCAGCATTTCTAGGCCACAGCTGTTCATACTTGGACTGGATTTCATGGGGAGTCTTAGTGACAGAAACATGTGACCTGTGGGTGCGTCGCAGGTGCCTCAATACTTGTTGGAAGCTGCTACGGAGGCTGGTGAGGGAGGGCAGTGTAACATCATCTGCACCCAGCCCCGCAGGATTGCCGCCATCAGTGTGGCTGAGCGTGTGGCCAATGAAAGGGGAGACTCACCTCCTGGCACTCCAGGTCAGCAATCACTCATTTGCCTGGCCCAACTCCTGGTGTGCTTGTCTCTTTGCAGCGTGCTGCATTGTATGAGGATGGAGCATGCTGAGCAGAGTGGTTACTTCAGCACGCTGGTCGATGCTGCTGAGCATGTCTCTCCCAGCAAGCAACCACAGCACTTGATCTCTTCTGTTCCCAACGATGTTCCAAGGCTTGGCTGATCTTGTTACAGCCTGCTTTGAAAGGGGGCATAGTGAAGTTCACCAACTATGCATACAAATTGGTACCAGCATGAGAGTCTTGGTGCTCTCTGCAGACATCTTTACATGAAACAGTTGGTGCGCCTGTCATGCAGGCTCTAGAGTGGGGTACCATGTGCGTCTGGATGCTGCCATGACGCGCTCAACAAGGCTGCTGTTCTGCACCACTGGTATCTTGCTGAGGCGGCTGGGAGGGGACCTGCAATTGCCTGAAGTCTCCCACATCATTGTTGATGAGGTCAGGCAACCAAAAGGCTTATCATGACAGGCTGTCAACCAAGGAAGTGCTTGCAGGCAGAAGAGAGGCCCAAACATGCAGACTTCAGATGCATAAATTGCATGCGAGTGCCAATTGGCATGACTGCTCTGCAATTTTGCATGGTAGCCTTACATTGATGCCAGGACACCTTGTAAGGCTAGTGCCACGCAGTAAGCTGCCCATAACAAGTCACAACAATGTCATCATGCTGAACCTGAAATACATTGAAGTGCTCCCGGCAAAGTGCTTGCTTCAGTCTTTGCCATACAAGCAAACTCGTTCTGTTTAACCACTTAGCATGCGTTTGTACTGTGCAGGTGCATGAGCGTACACTGCAAGGTGACTTCCTGATGGCTCTGTTGAGGGATCTGGTCATCTCACGTCGCACTGCTGGAAACCCACTCAAGGTACTCTTGCCCCGCCTTGCATCACTCTGCCTGATGAGACAGGCTGTGCTGCTGCGAGATTTGCATTGCTCTTCAGATTGCTGCTACATGTCACATTCAAAAGTCAGTAACGAAGGTGATGTATGACAAGCAACTTCACCATTGAATATACATGCTGGCAACCATGCACTTGCAAAGCACAGAAGGCAAACCATTTGTCAGGCTGCAATTACTTTGCCTTTGCAGGTCATTCTGATGTCAGCCACTCTGGATTCGCACCTGTTTGCCAATTACTTTGGGGGCGCCCCAGCCCTGGCAGCAGGGGGGCGCACCTTCCCAGTGGAGCAGTACTACCTTGAAGATGCTCATGACCTGATTGGGTACCATCTTGATGCAGAATCCAATGTAGCCATGCGGCCCAACAGAGATGCAAAGTCCAGGCGGCAGCTTGAGGCTGCTGCTGGTGGCCGGGACAGGCAGGGTCTGCTCAGGGTGGGTCACACTTCCACCCTGCTCTTTTCCTTAATGTCACAATGCAGTATTGTGGCAGGGTAGGGTGCTTCATGGCACAAGAGATCAATGACAGGGGAGTCTAGTCAACTGCACAGATTGTATTGTGCATGCAGACTGAAAAGCATTGAGGCTGAGCGAACTGGTTTGCTGTGCTACACAAGCCATATTGGCTTGATTTGGCAGATGACACACTGCATCTGCTTACTTGCTGTTCAGCGCGATTGAGCTGCCCTGCTCTTTTGTTTGACTAGGGGCCCTTGCATGGGGTAGTTGATCATTAATCCTTACTCGTGACTCAACAAACGTATGTTTGCGTGGTTGCAGGCTGGGTGGGGTGACGATGCCAGAGACCCCCTGGAAGCCCCCTTGAACCCCCACTTCAGCCAGGAGGCCCTGAGCCAGTACAGCAGCAGCACTCAGCGCAACATAGCACGCCTTGATGAGGACCGCATTGACTTTGATCTGCTGGAGGAGCTGGTGACTTACATTGACCAGGAGTACGGTGATGGGGCCATCCTTGTCTTCCTGCCTGGTATGTCCCCCCCTTCCACCTTGACCATTGACTTGCATACCAAGGAGCATAACTGGTTGACATTGTTTCGATATGCTTGCCATGCCAGATTGGGTGAGCTGCTTGGAAGTGCAGTGTCCTCGATGTCACAGGACAAATGGACAGCATGTGATTATACAATACAAATCACCAAACATAATCTGGATGCCAGATTGCTGCTGTGGCGCTACCTCAAGTTGAGGTCCTCAACACTGAGCAGTTTCTCATGTTTATGACAGGTATTGGAGAAATCTCATCGCTGCAGGAGCGGCTGTCAAGCACGGCCAAGTACAGGCAGGGCCAGCACTGGGTCATCCCTCTCCATTCCTCTGTGTCCCCTGGTGACCAGCGCCAAGCCTTCAAGCGCCCCCCTGAGGGCGTGCGCAAGATTGTGATTGCCACCAACATTGCTGAGACTAGTCTGACCATTGAGGACGTGGTGTATGTGGTGGACTGTGGCAAACTCAAGGTATATCAACAGCCTGCAATGCAAGAAAACATTGTGCCAGGAAGTGGTGGCTGGAATTCAGCGCGTAGTACATGTAGTGGAGGAAGCTGTTTCTATAAAGATACCAGACATGAAAGTCATGTACAAAAGTCTTAATGTTGTATGTTGTGTGCATGCTATCTCTGCTGTCTTCACACATGCACTAGGGTTTCAGGGTCACTACAGTGTGGTTGCTCTTCACCAAGCAGGTAAGCTATGATACATTCTGCTGTGCTGTTGTATCACAGCAAGACTGTGCCCTACCCTATTGAGTTGGCCATGACTCAGGCTTGAAGCTGCAGGTGGCATACCAGTACAGCTCTGGAGGCACAGGTATGCATACATGGCCCAGGTGGATTGACATTTGATTGATATGGGTGTAGGAGCGGCGGCATGACCCGAAGCGTGGCATGAGCCTGCTAGTGGAGGACTGGGTGAGCAGGGCCTCTGCCCTGCAGCGCAAGGGCAGGGCAGGGCGAGTGAGGGCAGGGGTGTGCTGGGGCATGTACACCCGCCACCGCTTTGAGCACCGCATGCGCCGCTACCAGGTCACGCCCCCCTCCTGCTCACATCTACACACCTTAGCTGTCACATCTGGCACATGTGTGGGGAGACATGGCAGCCAACTGTTCTATCCCTTGCACCCATTGCATCACACAGATGAGTCCATGCAAATCTCAGAATGTTTCCTGTGCTGCATTGGTCCCAATGTCAATGTGCAACATGCTTACGCACATGCTATTTGGCAATGGATCATCACCACATCAGCTCCACACAGGTGCAGCAGAAGCAGCCATCCCGTGAGGCTTTGCCCTGCACTGCTGACTTGTGGATGCACGCAGGCACCCGAGATGGTGAGGGTGCCCTTGGAGGAGCTGGTGCTGCAGATCCATCTACTAGAGCTGGGCCCTGCAGCCCAATTCCTTGAGAAGGTTCTGGAGCCCCCTCCCAAAGCCAGTGTGGAGGGGGCCCTCACCCACCTACAAGCCCTGGGTGCCCTCACCCCTGACCAGCAGCTCACTCCCTTGGGTCAGTCTGCTGCTGCCATCACCCATGATAGTAGTGGATCCTGCATCAGAATAGCTAGTGTCTGATAGGTGTCCAGGATTGCCTGGCAAATTAGCTGCATGCAACCCTGCTGATTGTCCAATTTGCCTGTATATTGAGAAAGAGAGCTCAATGCACAGACTGTCTAGGCACAGCTCCATCCAAGTGTCTGAGCCAACATGTAAGGCTTGGCTGCAGCTAGTACTGATGCCAGGTTTGGATGTGTCAGCAGCACAACCTGCCACCTCACCCACCAAATCAGGGTTGACAACTGTCCAGCAAACACAGACTGTGTGCTGCTGTCATGTCACCTGGCCTTTGAGTGAGAGTCAAGAAGAGCTTTGCTGCCACAGGGCGGCATCTGTCCCAGCTACCTGTGGACGCAGGGGTGGGTAAGCTGCTAGTGCTGGGGGCTGCTTTGGGGTGCCTCTCGACCTGTCTGACTGTGGCGGCCTGTCTGTCGTACCGCACCCCCTTTGCAAGCAGCCACGATCAGCAAGATGCTGCAGGCCGAGTGCGGCAAGCCATGGCGGCCCCAGGTCACACTCTCTCCCTTCTAGCACCTCTCTCAGCACAACTGATACACAACATTAGATGCAAATGTGACGATGTGTTGATGTGATGATGCCTTGCCACGTATCTCATGGAGTAATTCCTGATTTAGGCCATAGACCTTGACAAGACATGCATACCCATGGCACAATATTTTTGCTTCACTGGAGTTGTATAGTCGCAACATGTTCGCAGACGCCAAGCTGAAGCTGCAGGGCACACACACTTGTTGCATGGAACAGTGCAACCCCCCCTGCCTGCCTTCGGTAGTGATGCTGCTGAAGCTTTTGAGGGGCAGACTGGGGTGATGCACTCTGCAGGTAGCGGGAACATTGCGTCTGGGCAGCAGTCAGATCACCTGCTCATGGCAGCAGCCTACAATGGCTGGCTGGCAGCCAAGCTCAAGGTCTGCCCACTGCCTGCTTGTTGCTCTTGCAGCCATTATATGTGCATGTTTGTAGCTCTCACAGGCTTCACAAGCTATACTATGAGCAACTTTTTTGACCTGTTCTGTGCTGCTGTTGCCCTAAGTTTGACAAGAGAAGAGAGCTTGCAATGTGCCTGCAGCTGCCAGCTTTGCAAATGCCAGACTGTGCAAGCACTGTTTTTCCTTCACCGTATCAAGATATGCATGGATACATTTCCATTTTGGAGATAGTCTAGTGCCAGAAATAGTTGGAAACGGCTGGCAGGCTTACAAACGCAGGCATGTGGCTTGCAGGATGGCAGACAGGGAGGGCGAGTGTTTGCGCGCAAGCACTTCCTGAGTGAGCAGACGCTTGACATGCTGGTGGACATGCGCTGGCAGTTTGCCTGCATGCTGGCTGACATCAAGCTCATTGGCGGCAACCCTCGGGGCTCAAAGGGGCGAGACTGGATGGATGATGGCAAGCAGACCTTCAATGCTCACGCCAACAAGCAGGCTGTGGTAAAGCTCTTATACAGAGAGTCTAACTGCTGTCATGTATGGTACCGTAGGTTTTTTGCAGAGGATGCTGGTGTGGATCATGTGTAGGTGCTGTTAGTATGAGTTGTGGTATCGTCATATGGTATGACTGCATGCGCTGTTGCTTTGACTGTGGCAGATTACTGTATGGTCTTGTCTGCTTCTGAATATGTACCAAGTCAAACAAGCAATTTGAACAGGTCTTCACCTGCCTAGTGGAGACAATGAAAGTGGGTGCATGTGCAGGTCAAGTCTGTGCTGTCAGCAGCTTTGTACCCCAATGTGGCCGTCATGGATGATGGGGCTGGCCCCAATGCACGCCCCACCTGGCATGATGGTCAGGGTGGGGTGGTAATTCACCCCTCCTCTGTCAACCATCCACTCATTGCTGTGCAATACCTGCGCCCTTACTTGGTCTACCTAGAAAAGGTACACCTGTCTTGCTGTAGCTGCAGCAACTGTTCAAAGAAAGCGGTACAATATATTGTACTGCCTGTGTGCATACTCATTTTGATTGGCTGAGGTCGGGTCCAATGTCGAATGTTGTCTTTACTCTCCTGCTGAGTTGTGGGATACTGCTGCTGTCTGTCTGGTTTGGTACAGCTGGGCTCAACAGTAGGGCGTCTAATCAGTTGCTTCGCGTGTTGCGCAGCCCTGGCTTACAGTCTGCCATCCACCACAAGCATGGGACGCTACTCAAAGTGAAAAGCATAATGGTCTGGTGTGTTTGTGTGTGCAGATGCGGACCAGTCAGACATTCCTACGGGATACCACAATCACATCACCACTGGCTCTGCTGTTGTTTGGTGGCCAGCTGGAAGTTGTGCATGGCGAAGGCTATGTTTTAGTTGATGGCTGGATTCGAATACGTGCTGCAGCTCCCACTGCAGTGCTTGTACAGCGACTTCGTGGTGGGCTTGACACACTACTACAGCAGCGAATCAAGCAGCCTGGCTTGGACTGGGGAGCCCAAGCTGGTGAGCTTATCAACACCATAATTAAGCTTCTGCAGGATGAGGAAGCCACAAGGCAAAGAGAAAGATGACAAGCGCTTGTACCTGCACATGTTTTGGCGCAAACGGCTTATGCCAAACTGCTTGTGCCAATGAACAAACTTGACGTGAATGAACAGGGAACACAAACTGCTGCAGCATTGCCTGCAGTCACGAAGAACTTGACATCAATGCCTCAGTGACATGATAACACCAATGGCGGCTTCAAATGTGTGTTTGCCAGATCTAATTTGCATGAATTAAAAAGTATCTGGAATGCAGTGATAAGACAGTATCAAAATGTTGCATGGATTCAGCATTATTTTACCGCCAGTGCAGAGGAGCAGACTACGCTGCAAGCATTGCATGTAGTTGGACATAAAATCAAAGGACTGCAGCAGCTGCTGACTGATTGCATTCAGTCAAAAACACAGCAGTTGCTGGTTTGCAAACTCACACAAGGTCTTTGTTGTCTTACGATGCACCCTGATCAAGCACAATTTGGTACACCTCCTTGAACCTGGCCTCTATCTCTTTCAAGTACTCTGCCTACACATGCACAAAGCCTGCATGAGAATGTCGCTAACGGTATCTGGGCAATAAAACGTCACCAGGGCAACACAAGGAGTCAATTCTGACAGCATAATGGTGATCACAGGGATCAAAAATGTGACAGCATCATGGGGCGATCAACAGTGTCATGTCTGCAATGACAGGTCTGCTGTGATGTGACAGCTTGTATGTCTGAGTACCTTGTGTTGTGCAGAAGCAGAGAACAGCAGTGCTGCACATGGCAGAGCTTGCTCATGTTACCTGTACTCTTTGCATGTATGACCCACTGGTCTGACTTAGCAAGGTGGCCTCCATTTTCTTCTGCAGATCTTGTGAGAACTCTGTCTCTGTTGTCTGATCAGACTCAATGAGCTGCCTGATCAGTGGCTCCCATTTGTCCTCGTCAGCAGCAATAACCTGATCAACTGCTGACGATTGCTCACTAGGTTGTTGCAGCGCCTTGGCAGCATACAGCTGTAGCATCTTTTGGATTAAGGCTATCATGCCTGCAAATAGGATGCACCTGTGAAACCTTGGCAGCTCTCAAAGCACAACTCCAGCCATAACGAGGTCAGTCAACGATCTGAAAAGATGAGGAGCACACCGTCTTGTTTATCGTCCGCAGCCTTTCGCATCCAGGAAAAGGCAGTGGACAGTAAGGCTTCGTCTGTTGTCCCAAGATGCCTGTCAAGTGCCTGCATCACGCTCATACATGTAAGTGCATCTGCATAGAAGATCTGTTACAAAGCAGTGGACCTGGTCTTGCAGATCGTGATCACCTGCTGCATAGATTGTGACTGCTCCTGAGTGAGTGGCAGATGCCATTCCCCTCGCTCATCTGCAGCTGACACTAGAATGTTCTGCAGGGTTGATGCAGATTGATCTAGCTGTCCTTCTGTCTGTTTCACGACTGCATTGGCCAGGTTCATGACAGTGTTTGCCAAGGAACCAATCCTACTCACAAATACAGGAAATGAACAATACATGCAATGACATTGTGTAGCATGAGTCATGAAGCAGACTAGCAATCTGGTGGTGATGCTGACTTTTGCTTGTCATCTTGGCTGGAGGCCGTGTCGCTCCTGGTGGCTAATCTCAGCCAGAACTTTTGGTCCAAGCTCATGATATTGTCTGCCACTAGCTTTGCTAACTGCAGCAATACTGAAGAGGTGTCAGAGCTGGCATGCAGACCGTGAGGTTTCTGTATTTAAAGTAAAGTGGCTTCTGGCCGACCTGTTGCTGACTCTTTGCACCCAGAAACAGGTCTATTAGCTGATCAAGTGCTGCAGTTTCTTTCAAGGTTTTGGTGCTAGCTCCGGAATCAGCGATGGCGCATGTTTGCAGCCTGGGTTGCTTGCACCCGCATCTTTGCTGCAGGGTCGGCCTCAGTCTTTTGTTGGGGCGGACCGTGCTGCACCAGGCTTGCGATGCTGGCAAGCATTTACGACATAGCAACGGGCTCGCCAGAAAAGCAGAAGACATAGCGAGACTCTGCCAGACAAACTTTGAAGCACTATTGCCAATTATTTAAGCCGATCAAGGTTGCCATGACACAGTGGCGATAGGACAGGCCATGTTCTGCGAGTGGTTTCGGAGCGTCTCCGCTCTTTCTTTCTCATTCAACACAGTTTATTCAGCACTTGCTGCGCTCGTGGCCTGTGCAACTCGGCGCTCTTGTTCAGCAATTATGTAGCTCTCACTGCACACGCTGCGTTGATTGCTCACAGGCTGGGTGGTCACAGGCTGGGTGGTCAGTGGTCAGGATGATGCTGCAGTGGGTTTGTGCATCACTGCTCTGAGTGATCTGCAGTAAGGCCTGAAGCGTCCATGAATGAGGTGAAATACATGCTGCTGCAGCTGCTCATATGGCACACTTGCTGCGCTCGTTGGCATTGGTATCCACATATGTGCTCTGCCCCTTTTGCACACGCTGCGCTGGTTGCCCACTTGCTGGGTGGGTCTGTGCATCACTGAGAATTTCAAGGTGATGGATACAGTGTGTGCTGCAGCAGCTGCTGCTACTGCTGCTGCTGCTGCTGCTACTGCTGCTGCTGCTGCTGCTACTGCTACTGCTGCTGCTGCTGCTGCTTATTCAGCACTTGCTGCACTCGTTGGCATGTGCACCTCAGCAATATCTTCTTCAGTCCACATGCTGCGCTGGTTGTTGCAAGATGATTTCTGCAGTGGATGTGTGCACTGCTGCAGGCGGAGTTGGGTGAGCTGGTAGCGCTGTTGCGCCTGGGTGACTGTTCGGCCATGGGCTCAGTGATGCAGCATGAGTGATGGGTGTGACGATGCGCCCAAATGGTGTGGATGCTTTGCTTGTATTCTCCCCGGCAAGGCAATCAGTACCACTAGCCTGTATCTGTATCTCAAGACAGCGGCTGCCTCAAAGACAGTGACCGCTTCATGGTGAGCGGCTGCAGTGATTGCCTCAAAGACAGCAACTGCGTCAAAGGCTTGTAGTCTGAGTGCATGTGACGGCAGCTTATTATCTGTTACAGTGCATCACATGTGCTGCTGACGCTACTGATGCGTGTGACTGTCGTGTGATGCAGTTGGCTTAGCCACAGTCGGAAGGAAGTTGACCGACAATCTCGGGGCGTCAGTTGCTATATTGAGATGTACAGATATGCCAAAGCTGTGTTCTATGAACAGCGGTTGCATCTGCATCACATGATGTGAACTAAATCTGAATCTTGCAAATTATTCTGCTCAGGCCAAGATCGCCATCTCAAACCTGCAGCAAATCAGCACAGTCTCTGTGTATAGAGCTGCCTTTGATGTACTTGCTTGTCACATAGGCAATGAAGGTATGCATATATTCTGGTGGTACCAGGCCCTCAAGCCTAACATAGCCACTGCCACTGCGCTTGACCCTCGTACAAATGCTGAATATACTGACCTACGCTCAAAATGCTGCTGTTGCAGTTGAGAATATCAGGATGCTTGGGCCAGCAGCCTCAACTTGGATGCCAACAGGACATTCCAGCAGCACAAGAAGGGCACATATGCTCTTCAGACCCAACCATCTCCACAGCAGACCCGCACTGCAGCTTCAACAAGAGGACCAAGGGCTCCTACCTTGGCTGACCAGAACCCAGCACTGCTGAGTGAAATGGAGTCCCATCGCAACTTGCCTGCCCCAATTCCCCTTGCACTGGCCAAGCATCCCAAAGCCAGATGCCCCAACACCTGCTGGGTCAAGGGCTGCATTGGAGCTGGCCAACGCCGGACTGCCCCAAAATGGCAACTTTCTTCACCAACAACAATGGGCCTGGGCCCATAGACGCTAGAATGAGCAAGCATTTTTGTTCTGCACCTGCGACACGTAAGCAGTCTGCCTCTGCTGCACCTCCACCACCTGCTCAGCGCCAATAGCAATTACAGACGCCTACTTTAGCTGCAAGAGACTACGCTGTCGCTGCTGAAGTACTTAGAAAGCCTCATTCTGTTTTGGAGTCATCTGGGTACTCTAAGTTAGCTTCTGCAGATCCTGCACAATGTGTATTTGACTTGCTTCACTTGCAAGATCAACGCTTGTTGCAGCGTGTATTTTCAGAGTCACAATCCCTGTCTGTGAAGTCATTTACATTGGTTGCTGCTGCCAAAGATTGTGGTGACGATGCACACTGCTCATCATTTTGCAGTCCCTCTAGGTCATTTCTGAAGCAACTGCACTAAGGTCACATTTGAGTCAAAACCCCATTCACATTGCTACCAGAGTTCATGCAGCATTACTTGCAATGCAAGCAAGCAGCACCAAGCACCACTGCATTGCCTGGCTTCTTGCTGCCTGTCATGCGTCCTTTCCTCAAGGGCATGCACATCTTGAAAACCATATCATGAAGAAGCTTTACTATTTGATGCACCTACTGCATCTGGCAAGCGCCATACAATGGCTAAGACTCCCTGGCCTGTACACATGTTCACTGATGCTGTTTTGCCTACATGCATACCACCTATTGCTGGTCAACAGTGTCATTTGCATAAGGCAACTGTGCAACAGCTGTCAGCTGTGCCATCTGCATCTGCTGCTGTCTCTCATCAACTCTTGACACTTAGAGCAGCAGGATGGCCTTGCGCTTCTGGACTCCGGAGCGTCTGCATTCACCTCCAAGAAGCCAGTGGACACCGGCAAGCTGACACTCAACCCTTTTGAGGCCATTGTGAATTAGCTGATGGCAATTCAAGCCCTATTCTTGGTACATTCGGAGTCACTCTGATCATTGGTAAGTACAACCAAGCACTTTCTGATCGCCTGCGCATTTCTTGGAACATGTCTACAGCATATCAACCCCAGACTGATGGTCCAACCGAGAGCATGATTTGCGCTGTTGAGGACATGCTCAGACACTTTGTGTCTCCCACCCGACTAATTGGGATGAACTTCTTGTTCATGCGCAGTTTGCCATCAACTGTCCCTGACAGGAGTCGCTGTAGAACATGCTGTAGAGCACTCCCTTCTACCTCAACCATGGCCGTCCGCACCCCAGAATGTCTTTGAGTGCTTCATTTAAAAGCGGGAGGACACTATCTTCAATAAATAAAATTCCTGCTTCTGCTGTTGTTGCACAGCACATGCAAAGCACAGTTGCGCATGCCAAAACATGCATGCTGAATGCACAGCAAAGGCAGGAGCGCCGCTATGACAAAAGGCATGGTCCAACTGTCTTTGGAGCTGATGTGCTCCTAGGAAGCCATCACTCACTTGCATCAAATCTTGAGTATAATCGGTACCTGCAAGCTTGTACCTAGACGAGTTCTGTTAGTCAGTCCTCGTATTGTGTACTGATCAAATAAGGGAGCCGCAGCTGAACCAGCGTGTCTTCACCTGGCTTGATCCCCAGCATGAAGTGGCCGCATTGGAGATCTTGTGTTCCTTGCATTTACCAAGAGTTCCACTTGACATTCGCTTACCATAGCTGCACCTTTGAGCTTGCTACACAACGTGAGCATATGGGTTATATACCCGAAAGGGCAAGTTTTGTCACGTTTATTAATATTACGGTCTTGTACAGCGATTTGCATTCCCTACTATGTGACTGTCTCAGTCAGCAGCTGACGGTACTATTGTAGCTGAAACTCACACGATTAGACAGCCGCACTGCGAGACAAAACTGCTGGGGAGCGTTTTTTTGGGGGGGGAGAGAGAGATATTCATTACACAAAGCAAGGACAAGTTATGTTAAACAATGTCAAAGAAACGTATGCATATATGTCATGAAGCTGAAGCTAACGATACATCTTGATGTAAAAAATGATCACCATCCATAAAGCATCGTTTGTATCAGAGCCGTCACAGAGAAGGTCATGTAAGTAGCAACAACACCATTCCAGCCTGCCAACTTGCACAAAGCACATCCCAGCCAAGTGATACACCAACGAGCTGAAGAATTTAGGCGTTGCCAATACAAAGGCAATTAAAATGACAGGTTGTTAGCTGTGGCCTCTATGGCTTGTGGTGGACTTCACATACTCTTGAGGTTGCTATCGTTGCACTTGTGTAATGAATATCCATCCCTCCCAAACAAAAAAGAAAAAGAAAAAAGACAGGGTCTCATAGCATAAACACCATAAAGCCAGATCAAAATGTACACCTATAAGAGCAGTGTTCAGGCTCAACATGTTCAGTAGATCCATGCCAAACAGGCCAAAGACAGTCATGTGAACCAATGCATTCATATGACATATGCCAAAAGCAAAGCCTCAAGTGGGCAAACAACCATCGGCTAGTCATTGAAAAGGGTGTAAGGCACTGAGCAATCAGTACAAAAAAGCCACGCTGCAGGCCCTTGCCAGCAGAGGGCTTGTCTGGAGGCTCAGCCTAGGATGCCGCATAATATGGTCTAGGCATCTTGTGTTAGCGTGAGCTCGGCCGCAAGCTAGGTGCATGGGAATCATCAGGTGTCAAGGGCACCAGGGCCAACTATCAGTAGATGGAGCCTCTGCAGTCCCAAAGGAGTCAGCATCATGGGGTTTGGCGAGCGCGCTTGCAAATGGGTATCAGTATCATGCTCGAAAACACCTCAGCCTTTTCAATGACTAGCCAAGGTTTGTTTGGCCACTTGAGGCTTGACTTTTGGCATATGTCATTGGTTCACGTTTTTGGCTTCAACCTGGTTTTTGTTGTTGTTTTTTTTGGGTTACAGGGGAATTGTCCACCCTCCGTCAGATGATGGAGGTACCGAACGAACCTGGTTTGTGCCCGAACACCGGCCTAGAAAACAATTCCTAAGCGATCAGTCCAAGGCAAGTAAAATGTCCACTCTATGCCAGCTGTTGCTAACAAAGATACCAGACAAATGTAAGATGTGTGAAACACCGGCCTTCTCAAGATGACAAGGCGATCAACCCACAGGAAGGGTACTCCAGAAAAGATGTGTCATGAAAGTGCTAAAGCACACCATGGAAGAAAACAAAGTAATCAAAACAAAAAAACATGCTACTTGCTCATGAGTGCATATGGACCATCCCCATGACAGGGCAAAATCCAAACCTGCAATCACCCCCTAGGAAAAACGTCAAAAGGCATCCCACAAATCAAAAGTCTATAAAGGCGCCATGACAAAAGCAAGCAAAAGGTGTCCAACAAGAAAAGACGCATCTTCCTAACGCATCAATATGAAGGAAAGTGTGTGCCATCACCAGTCACATTGGCCATCAAGGTGACACGACGCTAGCAAGTAAAAGATGTCCAACCAGAAAAGATGCATCTCCCTCATGCACCAACAAGGATGGAAGTGTGTGCATACTACCAATCACAAAAACTGCATGCTCAATGTGCGGCAAGTAAGCAAAGGATGTCCAACTAGAAACAGTGCATCTCCCTCATGCATCTACCTAGCGGAAAGTCTGAAAAGTAGGGTCAAAGTGTCTCCAATATCTTGCCATCAAGAGCCACCCAGCTAACTGAACAATAGGAGCCCTCAAGTACGTCGTCTAGCCAGAAAAGGTGCATCTGTCTAATGCATCAATCTAGAAGAAAGTCTGAAATGTAGGGTAAGAGTGTCTCCAATATCTTGC
>JAABUP010002524.1_pt1 | contig 35144 bp, 40 predicted proteins | sample 5559201 | NCBI WGS metagenome assembly JAABUP01 (sample SAMN10711887, study PRJNA513373) | rock metagenome | isolation source: Antarctica rocks | place: Antarctica
CCTTCCTCGCCAGTGGTCGCGCCAGCTATCTGACGGGAGTCTCCATCGACGTGGCCGGCGGGATGGGCCGGTACGTCTGACGGGTCCGGCGGCCTGCACTCTCGTTGGTGACGGGTACCGGCCGGGGGTGTGCTGATGCATCAAGTGCTCGCGCGGCACTCAGCAGGCTCGTTGTACGTGATCGTCACCGGATACTGGGCGGTCGTGCACGCCGTCCTCGGGTCGCCACTGTGGTAGACCGCTTGGCCGAGGACCGCCACGGGGAGGAGGTTGTCGGCGGCTCGGTGAAGGGTTCCCAGGCCCCCTGCCCATCCGCTGCCTCGCCGCGGTGGGGGCCGCGATCATGGTCGCCGGTGCCGGAGATCCCAACGGACCGGGCGACGCGCTCGGGTCATGGTGGGACTGCTGGCGGCTGTCCCTGTATGCCGTGTCCGTGCTGCTCTAGAAGGTCACCTTGCGTGAGATCGACGGTCTGCGGGCGACGTGGCTCGGCTGCGTCGTCGCGGTCGTCGCGGTCGTCGCTCTGCGCCCGTTCTCCGGTGGCCCCGGTCGCAGAGACGAACGGGTCTGCGACCTCGGCGTGGCCTACCTCGGCGCGTTCCCGTCCGCGGTCCGCGGTGGGGGGCGTGCCGGACGTAGCCGCACGGCATACCGAAGGGCCCGGTCGCCGACGAAGCCTGATCGATCAGTCGTCGGCGTTGCGCAGGAGGCGCAGCACCGCCTTCTCGATCGCCGCGCGGGAGGCCGGCTTCGTCAGGTCGGGGGACTTGAGGTTCTGGACGGCCGACTGGACGGTGCGGCCAAGGGTGTACTGGTCGATGACCGTCGGGTCGACATACGACCTGCGGGCCACCGTCGGCGTGTTCCCCAGGTGCTCGGAAACCATTCCCACCGCCTCCCGGACGGCCCGGTCCGCCGTCCGATTGTTGACCGGCTCCGGCGCCTGCGCCAAGGCGACCGCCGCGGCCCAGGTCCGCAGGTCCTTGACGGTGTAGCCCTCTCTCACCAGCTCCTTGAACCGGGCGTTGACGTCCGGAGCGTGGATCTCGTGCCAGCCGTCGGGTGCCTTGTAGCAGAGCAGCCGGTCGGTGCCCGTCCGGCTCCGCTTGAGGGCGCTGATGGCCTTGGCCACGAGCGGATCGGGGACGGTGGCCTCGCGCAGCAGGCCGGACTTGGCCGGAAAGCGGAAGGTCATATCGCCTGTGCTTACGACGACGTGCTCGCGGCGAAGCGTCGCCCTCCCGTGCGAGCCGTGCTCCTGCTCGTACTCCTCGCCGCCGGTCCGGAACAGGCCGGCGTCGAGCAGCCGCAGGGCGATGGCGAGGACCCGGTTGCGGTCGAGGTCGGGCAGTCGCAGGTCGCGGGCCAGCTGTTCGCGCACCTGGGGCAGCCGCACCGCGAGCTCCCGGATCCGCTCGTGCTTCAGGGACGACCTCGTCGCGATCCACTCCTGGTGGTAGAGGTACTGCCGGCGTCCGCATCGTCGGTGCCGACGGCCTGGATGTGCCCGTTGGGGTAGGGGCTGAGCCAGACGCTCTTCCAGGCCGGCGGCACGGCGAGGTGGCGAATCCGCTCACGGGTCGCCGCGTCGACGGGCTTGCCGTCGGTGTCGACGCAGGAGAACCCGTGGCCGCGCCGGACGCGGCGTAGGCCCGGCCGGGTCGGGTCGGGTCGGTACGTCGTAGTCGCACGGTCTTCCCTCCGTCGGGCCGCCCCCGGTCTCCAGCCAGAGTTACCCCGTTGCCACGAGCGCCAACGAGCTCGACGGGGTTGGCGAGCTGGACCGCGCCGACGACGAGCTCGATCTCCCGCCATCGGGCACGGGGAACACGGGAACGGGACCACGCGTTGCAGGGGCCCACACCGGAGGTGCCCCTTGTCAGCCCAGCCCGTCACGACAACCCACACCGAAGAGACCCCCGTCGCACCAGCCGTCCTGACGGCCGACGCGGCGGACCTGGAGTTCGGCCGCCAGGCCCAGGCCTACGTCGATGCCGGTTACCCACACCTCGCCCACCTGTCCGAGGACGCCTTCCGTGACGTCCTCGCGCCGCTGCGGGTCGTGGCCGTCCAGCGGGCCACCGGTCAACCGGTCCCCAGCCGGTCACGGGCGCCCTTCGTCGTCGTGCTCAGCAGGGCACTGGTCCCGGTCTCGGCGGCAGCCGAGGTGCTGACCTACCAGGGGCGCCCCGGCTCCGTCTCCGCGGACACCGCCGACATCGACGACTTCCGTCCGACGGCCGAGGCAGCGGTGCCGGACGGCACGGCATACCTCGTCCTGGACGTGGACCGGGGAGCCAGCACCCTCAACTGGAGCCCGGACGAAGCCGTCAAGACGTTCACGAGCCAGGGCCGCAGCCCGCTGACGGTCGAGGAGGGCGTGGCCTTCCTCACCGTGCACCCGGAGTCTCTCGAGAAGAACAACTGCTTCCAGACCGCCGGCTCACGCAAGGGCGACCGCCGCGTCCCCGGCTTGTGGATCAGCCAGAAGAGGCCGAAGCTCGGTTACTGCTGGGCCGGCAACCGCCACACCTGGCTCGGCGCTGCGTCGTGCGCCGAACGCGTGCCCGCCCGATGATGGACCCCACGACGACGAAGGGACCGACGATGACGGTGAGCGGCGAGGAGTTCGCCAGGGTGGCTCTCGAGACGGTGGCGGAGGTGTCGAGGAGCCAGGCCCCCAAGGTCGCCGAGGCGGCCGCCCTGCTGTCGACGTCCGTCCAGAACGACGGGGTGATCCAGGCCTTCGGCACAGGTCACTCCGAGGCCTTCGCCATGGAGATCGCCAGCCGCGCAGGCGGCCTCATCCCGACCAACCGACTCAGTCTGCGCGACGTCATCCTGCTGGCCGGTGCCGACCGAGAAGGACTGTCCAACCAGTTCCTCGAGCGTGACCCCGGGACGGCCCAGAAGATCTACGACCTCGCCCCGGTCACCCCCGGAGACGTGTTCTTGATCGCGTCGAACTCCGGCGGCAACGGCAGCGTCGTCGAGCTGGCCCGGCTCGTCAAGGAGCGCGGTCACCCGCTCATCGCCGTGACCTCCCTGCAGCACACCCAGGCAGTCACGTCGCGGCACCCGAGCGGTCTGCGCCTCTTCGAGATCGCCGATGTGGTCCTCGACAACGGCGCTCCGTTTGGTGACGCGGTGCTCGAGCTCCCCGACGGCGGAGCCGCGTGTGGCATCTCGTCGATCACGGCCGCCCTGCTGGCCCAGATGGTCATTGCCGAGGTGCTGCGCGACCTCATCGAGCACGGGGTGACCCCTCCGGTCTACCTGTCGGCCAACATCCCGGGGGGCGACGAGCACAACCGGGCACTCGAGGCGCATTACGAGGGCCGGCTCCGCCGGATGATCTGACGCCGTCGCGATGCTCGTCCTCGGCATGGACGTCGGTGGCAGCCGGGCCCGGTGCCTGGTGTCCGACCTCGAGGGACGTCGGCTCGGCGTCGGGCGTGGCGGTGGTGGCAACCCCGTCTCGCACGGAGTCGTCCCGGCGATCGAGCAGATCCGCACCGCGCTCGAGGAGGCGCTGCGCGACGTGGACCGTGCGCAGATCGCGGCAAGCGTCATCGGCGTGGCCGGTTTCGGCAACGACGCTGAGGCCCGCAACGCGTTCCAGGCCATGTGGGCGAGCCTTGGAGTTGCCAGTCCGCCACAGGTCACCCACGACACCCTCGTCGCCTTCGCCGCCGGCACCCCGGAGGGGACCGGCACGGTCATCGTCAGCGGCACCGGGGCCGCTGCCGTCGAGGTCACCGACCACGAGCCGAGCCTCGTCGCCGACGGCCTCGGATGGCTTGTCGGTGATGAGGGCTCCGGCTTCTGGGTCGGTCGCCAGGCACTGCGCCACGCCCTGCGGCCTCGGGTGCCGGGAGCCGAGGGCGACCCGCTCGCGGTGTCGGTCTCGCTCCACCTCCTCGGTCGCATCGGCGCCAGGGAGGAGATGGTCAGTGCTGCGTATGCCGGGCCGCCGGTCGCGCTCGCCCGACTGGCTCCGGTCGTCGCCGAGGCGGCCGACGGCGGGGACCTCGTCGCGCTGCGGATCTTTGCCGCAGCAGCGGACCGGCTGGAGGAGTCAGCAGCCTCGGTCCGAGCAGCCGGCGCCGACTCTCCCATCGTCCTCAGTGGTGGCATGTTCGCCACACGGCACCTCACCGAACCACTGCACGAGCGACTTCACCGCCGATGGCCGAATGCGCCGATTCACCGTGCCACCAACGGTGCTGGTGGCGCTGCGTGGATGGCAGCCCGGTGGCTGGGCGTGCCCCTGCCGGACTCCCTGCACGCGCGGCTGACCGGCGACCCCTGAAGGCCCAGCGAGCGGGGCGCCCTCGACACCGGCCGCCAGCTCACGGCAGCCGCCGAGCGGATGCCGCGCCGTCCGTGAGCCGTTGCGGCCGTGGAAGTATTGCCTTCATGTCGACCGCCACTGACGAGCCGAGCCCCGAGCAAGCCGACGCCACCCGCAAGCGGACGATCCAGCGGGCCCGGGCCACGACGGGTTCCTACTCGATCACGGTCCGGGTCCACACCGGCACCGACCCGGCGGTCATCGGCACCCTCGCGACCGCGGTCTCCAACTCCGGGGGCATCACGACAGCACTCGACATCGTCGAGTCACGCCATGACCGGCTCGTCATCGACCTCACCTGCTCCGCGTCGAACGGCGACCACGCCAGCGAGGTCGTCGAGGCCATCGGCGAGGTCCCGGGGGTCACGGTGCACAAGGTTTCGGACCGCACCTTCCTGCTGCACATCGGCGGCAAGATCAGCGTCGAGCCGACCGTGGCGCTGCGCACCCGCGACGACCTGTCAATGGCCTACACCCCGGGCGTCGGCCGGGTCAGCATGGCCATCGCCGAGCACCCGGAGGACGTCTCCCGTCTGACGGTCAAGGGCAACTGCGTCGCGGTCGTCACCGACGGCAGCGCGGTCCTCGGCCTCGGCAACATCGGCCCGGCGGCCGCCATGCCGGTCATGGAGGGCAAGGCCGCGCTCTTCAAGCGGTTCGCGGGCATCGACGCGTGGCCGATCTGCCTCGACACCCAGGACGTCGACGAGATCGTACGGACCGTCCAGATTATCTCCCCGGGGTTCGGCGGCATCAACCTCGAGGACATTGCCGCCCCCCGGTGCTTCGAGATCGAGGCCAAGCTGCGCGACCTGCTCGACATCCCGGTGTTCCACGACGACCAGCACGGCACCGCGATCGTCGTGCTCGCCGCCCTGCGGAACGCGTTGCGGTGCATCAACATGCCGATCGAGCAGGCACGCATCACCGTCTCCGGCGCCGGCGCCGCCGGGTCGGCGATCGTCCACCTCCTTCTCGCGGCCGGCGCGCACGACGTCGTCTGCTGGGACCGTGAGGGCATCCTCAACAAGGACGACCTGAGCCTCCCACCGGCCAAGCTCTCTCTCGCGGGCAGGACGAACCCTCGTGGCCTGACCGGAGACCTGCACGACGCCGTCCGGGGAGCCGACGTGTTCATCGGCGTCAGCGCCCCTAACGTCCTGCGGCCCGAGTGGATCGACGACATGGCGCCCAAGCGGATCGTCTTCGCCCTCGCGAACCCCGACCCCGAGGTCGACATTGCCGAGGCGTCCAAGCGAGCCACCGTCGTGGCGTCCGGGCGCTCTGACTATCCGAACCAGATCAACAATGTCCTGGCCTTTCCCGGCGTCTTTCGTGGTCTCCTCGACGCACGCGCCTCTCAGGTCACGACGGAGATGCTCCTCGCGGCGGCTGACGCGATCGCGTCCGTCGTCACCGCCGAGCAGCTCAACCCCAACTACATCGTCCCGAGCGTCTTCGACCCGGACATCGCGAAAACCGTTGCGGCGGCTATCGTCGGACCACGGCAACGCTCCTCCGTGCCGGTGTCCTGACCAGCTCGTGGCCGGCTTTCGCTTCACGCACGAGTGGTCGCTCGCCGCTGGACCGGACCGCGTCTACGCCGTTCTCGCCGACGTCGAGCGGTATGCCGCGTGGTGGCCGCAGGTGCGCGGCGTCACCCGGGTGGATGACCAGAGCGGGCGAGCCGCAGTGCGAAGCACGCTGCCGTACACGCTCCACCTCCTCCTCACCCGCGACGTGGCGGACGAGGAGAACCGTCGGCTGCGGGTCACCCTCGACGGCGACCTCAAGGGCTGGAGCCAGTGGCTCCTCGAACCGGCCGGCCGTGGCGGGACGCTCGCGCACTACACCCAGGAGGTCGACGTGACGCCACGCCTCCTGCGGTGGGGTTCTCGGGTGGCTCGACCGCTGCTGGTGGCCAACCACACCCGGATGATGGTGGCCGGTCGACGGGGACTCACGGCATACCTGGGTCGTTGAGCCGCGACGAGGGCCGACCAAACGCTTGTCGAGAGAGCAGAGGTCTGGTCGACCACGTGGTCGGCTCCGTCACGGAGAATGCCGGTGATGTCCCGAATCGTTATTTGTTATCAACCCGTGACCCGCACTGGACAGGTGACCGAATCCGCTCGGTGAACTGCGAAAAGACACGTCTGTCATTCGGTGGGTTCCACCGCTGTAACTATCGGATTCACTCTGTTTCCAGTGAGATCGAAGTGGTTGCAGTTTCGGATGTGACTGATGAGCCCTAGTCTCTGTCACGCCTCCCAAGCCCACTGTCAAGGGCGACACGCCGTCACCATCCCTAGGGGAAAAGACCGTGCCCGACCGATCACGCCGCTCGCGCAGCACCACTCGCCTTGCCGTCACATCGCTCTCGGGGATCGCCCTTCTCGTCTCGGTCGTCGCGCCAGCGAGAGCAGAGCCGCCCAACCCGGTCTACCCATCTGCAGACCAGGTTGCCGGTGCCAAGACCGCAGTGCAGGACGCTGGAGGGCAGGTTGCCCAGCTCGACCAGAAGCTGGCTGCCTCGCGCGACCAGGTCGAGTCGTTGGAGCAGCGGGCCGCGGACGCCGGTGAGGTCGCCAACGGGGCCCAGCTCGGGCTGGAGACCGCGACGACCGCTGCCGCGGACGCCCGCGCCAAGACCACCACTGCCCAGGCCGCAGCGGATGACGCCAGCCTGACCCTCTCGCGTTACGCGGCCGAGGTCTACCAGGGCGGCGGCGGCACCAGCCAGCTCGACGTCTTCTTCGGCGGTGGCGGTCCGCAGCAGGTGCTCGACCGGGCCGCGGGCGTCGACGCCGTGGGCGGCGAGCGCGCACGCATGGTGCGGGAAGCCGAGTCGACCAAGCTGCTCGCCCAGTCGCTGCAGAAGCAGGCGGCCGAGGCCGAGGCTCGTCGTGCCGCCGCGGCAGCCGCAGCGCAGGCAGCGGTTGAGCAGGCCAAGAAGGACGCCAGCACGGCCGTCGTCGATGCCGGCCGCCTCGAGACGGAGCAGCAGCAGATGACCGCTCAGCTCGCGGCGCTGCAGAACACGTCCGTCGAGCTGGAGCAGCAGCGCCAGTCAGGGCTCGCGGCCCAGGAGCAGCAGCGCCGCGAGGAGGCCAACCGCCGGGCCGCCGAGGCCGCCGTTGCGGCGGCTGGGCAGAAGGCCGCGGCGGAGGCCGCCGCGCGGGTGGCCGCCGCCCGTGTCGCTGCGGACGCCGCAGCCCGCGATGCCAAGAACGCGCGCGACCGGGCCGGTGCAGAGGCCGCTCGTCAGGCGGTGATCCAGCTGGAGCAGCAGCAGCGCCAGGCCGAGCAACAGCAGCGCCAGCTCGAGCAGGAACAGGTCCAGCAGCAGCCGCCGCCGCCGCCCCAGCCGGCGCCGCAGCCGGTCCAGTCGGCGCCGCAGCCGGTCCCGCAGCCGGTCCCGCAGCCGGTCCAGCAGCCGGTCCCGCAGCCGGTCCAGCAGCCGGTCCAGCAGCCGGTCCCGCCGGCGCCGCAGCCGGTCCAGCCGACGCCGCAGCCGGTCCAGCCGGCGCCGCAGCCGGTCCAGCCGGCGCCGCAGCCGGTCCAGCCGGCGCCGCAGCCGGTCCAGCCGGTCCAGCCGGTCCAGCCGGCGCCGCAGCCGGTCCAGCAGCCGGTCCAGCCGGCGCCGCAGCCGGTCCAGCCGGTCCAGCCGGTCCAGCCGGCGCCGCAGCCGGTCCAGCCGGCGCCGCAGCCGGTCCAGCCGGCGCCGCAGCCGGTCCAGCCGGTCCAGCCGGTCCAGCCGGCGCCGCAGCCGGTCCAGCAGCCGGTCCAGCAGCCGGTCCAGCAGCCGGTCCCGCCGGCGCCGCAGCCGGTCCAGCAGTCAGCGCCGAAGCCGGTTCAGTCAGCGCCGAAGCCGGTTCAGTCGGCGCCGAAGCCGGTTCAGCCGGCGCTGCAGCCGGCCCGGCAAACCCAGCCAGCCCAGCCATCGGCGCAGCCGGCCGCACCGCGTGAGGCGACACCCCAGGCCTCCCAGGCGTCGACGTCCCCGGCACCGTCGACCCCCGCCCCACCGCCGAGGACCTCCGGTGGGGTGAGCGCGGTCATCGCTTTCGCGCGGGCTCAGCTCGGTGAGCCCTACGTGTGGGGGGCAGCCGGACCGAGCTCATGGGACTGCTCCGGCCTGACCCTCATGGCCTGGCGCGAGGCCGGCGTGCGGCTGTCGCACTACACGGGGGCGCAGTACCAGGAGACCCGGCGGGTGCCGATCAGCCAGCTGCAGCCGGGCGACCTCGTGTTCTACGGGAGCAGCGGCCCGAGCAGCCACCACGTCGGTCTCTACATCGGCGACGGCCAGATGATCCACGCCCCGAACCCGAGAAGGACGGTCAAGATCGACTCGATCTACTCGATGTCCGACCTGCTGCCCTACGGTGGGCGTCCCTGACGGACCCGTGGTGTCTGTTCTCGTTGAAGTTGGCATTTTTCTCATGACCGTGGCGCTTTTGGCGCAGGCGCCACTTTCGTGAGAAGGCGGCTGGTGTTGGTCGGCGTGTATGTCTGTTCGGGTGGACCGTAGAGTGCCTGGGTTCAGCCAGAGTAGGAACGCTAAAAGTACGCGAGGTGGCCGACGCTCGGGTCGTCAGGGGCAGCCCATGAGCGTGCCGGTTGGCCCCCCTTCAGCGGGACGACACACCGAACCCGTCTTACGGGACACCGGCTTGTGCTGGACGAGCACCTACCCGTCGCCGTCGTGGGCTATGCCGGTGGGGGGTCGGCTTGCGGCACTGACTCGCCTGCTTGATGCAACGAGGGACCGGGCAGCTGGAGCAGCCCGATAGCGTCTGTGGTCGTGACGCTCAGCCGCTGGCGGCCGCGCTGGCCTTCTTGGCGGCTGCCTCGACGGTGTCGACGTAGTCGCGCCACCACTGGGGGTCGTGCCGGGGTGGACTGTTATCTGCATCGCCGGTGAGGCCGTCGATCTGCTCCCGCAGGATGTCCGCGTGCCCGGCATGGCGGCTGGTCTCGGCCAGAACGTGCCCCATCACGTTGATCAGTCGCACCTGCGGTCGGGGCCACCACGGGACGTGCCCGAGTGAGCCGAGGTCGAGCGCGCCGATGGTCGCGTCGGAGTGGTCGCACACGCGTTGGTAGCGCTCGATGATCTCGGAACGTGACTCTTCCGCGGTCGCCCACTTGTCGCCGTTCTCTGGGGCGTCCTCGTCCCACCACGGGAGGCGTTCAGGGAAGGGCCGAGCGAACACCTCACCCAGGTACTTCGACTCGCCCATCGACAGGTGCTTGACGAGCCCCAGGAGGTTGGTGCCGGTCGGGGTCAGGGGTCGACGGACGTCATACTCACTCAGCCCCTCCAGCTTCCACAGCATCGCCTCGCGTGCCCAGCGCAGCTCGTCGTGCAAGGCATCTTTGAGCTCGGTGCCGGCCATGGCAGCAGTCTCGCTGCCGCACGGAGACTGGCCGACAGATGCCCTCGGCGTGTCCCGCGAAGCCGGCGGCTTGCGAGACGGACCTACCGGCCGCAGCTGCGCAACTGCCTACCCGCGCCGTGCTCGTCGCCGGAGCAGTCGCCGGCCACTTGCTTCACCCGCCGACAGGGAACGCGCGGTACCGGTACGCCGTCCCCTTCCAGCGCACCGAAGGCTTTGCCTGACCATCCCGCCCGCCCGTGCGACCCCTGGCCATCCCGGCTAGGGGGTGCCTGACGCGATGTTTGACTTTCACTTTCACATGGGCTCATACTAAAGAAGTCCAAGTTGGCAAGACCAAGGAGCGAGGAGTGAGACGTGAGGAAGATCGAGGTCGACGAGGAGGTGTACGCCTGGCTCGGCGCCAGAGTGCAGGGGTTCGAGACACCCAACGACGTCATGAGGCGGGAAGTGCTTGGGGTGTCCAAAACTGACGAGCCGGAGCAGCCCGCGCCTACCGGCGCGAAGGGTGCGCTCTGGCCGTACATCACGGGGGGACTCTTGGAGGGAGGCGACGAGCTCGTCCACACCCAGAAGCGGAAGGGAAACACCTTCTGCGCGACCGTAGACGCCGACGGGTGGCTGGTCACCAATCTTGGTCGGTACAAGCAGCCGTCGCCGGCGCTGAAAGCGCAGATCGGGAGCGAGATCAACGGATGGGCCGCGTGGACGCACGTCAAGTCCCGCAAGACTCTCCACCAGCTGAAGACGGAGGCTGACGGCACCAATCCCGCCTGACGTTCGCCTTCGTCACCCTGCCCATGCCAGTTTGCGATACGAGAGGTGCCTCCGCAGGGTGGGCTATTGCTGGCGGTGACGAGGCGGATGGCACCGTGGCGCTCGGTCTGTATGCGCAGGTGTCCGTACTTCTGATCCCATGCCGCACTGGCGAGGTCCTCCTTTAGACGGTCGAGACCGCGCTGCACCGGTTCTGAGCCGGTCAGGACCAGGCCCGACGTGGCGGCGCGGACCTCGGGCGGGAGGAAGGCCTCCGGACGCGCGAAGAACCCTTCACCGAACCCGTCGCTGCAGGAACCGGACGAGGTCGGCACGTTCAACGGTGCTGAGCGGCTCGAGTAACGCGGACTGGGCTGAGCCCAGGGCCTGCTGCAGGTCACAGAACCGGCTGCGGCGGCAAGGCTTACGGGGCTCAAGAACTAGGGCGCGCCGAGCCGCGTAACCGCTCGGCGGCGACCAAGGCAAGTGCCGTCCGCAGCGCCGCTACCCGGTTTGTCATGAGCGTCTGCCGGGAGGGGCTCAATGTGCTGCTCTGGAGCACGGCCTCGCACTTGTGCGGCAACGAGGCGAGCTGGCGTTCGGCTTGATCGAGTTCGTTGTCGTCCACGGGGTCCATGATGCTGCGGCCGCCGCGCCGCTCGATGACCGCGCGGCGGGCGCATGTTCGCTGGCGACCGTTTGTCGTCGAGCACCGGGACGCCGACGACGACCCCGTGTGAAGTACGGCGAAGATGTCAGCAGGATCGGCTACGAAGTTGTCAGTCGAGGGCAGGAGCGGTCGTCCGTTGAGGGACGGCGACCGGCGTCAGCTGGAGCGAAAGCGCTCTGCCGCCCGGCATGAGATTCAGGGGGAACATGGACGTCCCGGGCCGGGTGCAGGCCGCACCTGCTCACGATCGTGATCGACAAACTGCGTCGATCTGGGGGGGCGAGGCACGCAAAGTGATGCAGGTGTCTCGTCCAGAGTGCCTATGGGACGAGGACGATCCGTCCCCGGACTCCGCCCGCCTCAAGGCGTTGATGGGCGTCCTGAATCTGTTGCATGGGGAGTACGGCCGCGATGCGCGGCGTGAGCCGTCCAGCCTGTGCGTGGTCGGCGAGTTCCTGGAGCCATGCGGTGTTTCCGTACTCATCTGCGACCGAGAGCGGCTCGATGCGGATGCCACGTTCCGTCGGCCCGTTCCACCTTCGGAGAGTCGCGAGGGCGCCGCCGTCTTTGATCGCTCCCAGAGCGAGTGCATCGACGACCGCGGCGTCGATCAGGCCGTCCGTGCCGCCAGGGATGACAGTCCGGAATGACGCCGCGACGTCTTTGGAGCGGGGGACGATTTCGTGGGCGCTGAATCCCCTTACGAGGTCTTCGTCTTCGGGCTTTGCGTCGGCAACAACTCGCAGGCCTGCCGCGACTCCGAGTTGGATTGCATACTGCCCGACGGCGCCGGCGGATCCGATGACGCCGAGGGTCGAACCGGGCGCCAGATGCAGACGATGCAGCGCCTGCAGGACGGTCAGACCGTTCATCGGCAGCGTCGCCGCCTCCACGTCGCTGACGTTGTCCGGAGTGCGGACGCCCGAGCCGGCTGGCAGCACGACCAGCTCGGCCTGTGCACCGCCCTCGGGCCCGCTTGCATTGACGATGCCGAAGACCCGCTCTCCGGTGCGGAATGTCGTTCCCTCTCCGAGGCTCTCGATGGTCCCGGCGATCTCCATGCCGGGCGTCCACGGCGCCGGTACGGCATCGCCCGCGCCGCGGGCTCGTAGCACCAGATCGGCCGGGTTGACCGTCGCGGCCGCCATGCGGATCAGCACCTGGCGCGCGCCAGGCTGGGGCGAGGCCACGTGGCCGATCTCAAGGACTTCCGGACCGTCGGCGCGGAAAATCTGAACAGCGCGCACGCTGACTCCTTTGGTATTTCGATGTGTGGGGTGGATTGTCGCCGTGTCGTCTACCAGGGGGCGCGGCTGCCGTCCCAGGACCAGAGGGCGCCGGTCGGGCCGTCGTCGGGCAGCAGTGCCAGGCGCACGGCCCCTGCGGCGGCTCCACCCGGGTCGCCACCGACGGTCATGCCGGGCACGAGGTTGGTTCGGCGAATACCGGGCGCGAGAGCGTTGACCTTGAATCGGTCGCCGAGCGCTTGCGCTGTCAGCAGTGTGACGGCGTTCGCGGCCGTCTTCGAGGTCCGGTAGGCCAGACCGCTGCCTTTGACGCGCTCCCAATCGAACTGAGGGTTCGGTCCCGAGTTCCAGGTCAGCGAGCCGGTGCCACTCGAGACGTTGACGATGCGTGGATGCGCCGAGGCCTGCAGCGCGGGCAACAGACTTTGGGTCACGGTGACGAGACCGAAGACATTGGTCTCGTAGGCGCTTCGGAGCTGCTCGAGCGACGCCGACCCGATGTCGTCTCCACCGGGGTTGATGCCGGCGTTGTTGATCAAAATGTCGAGTTCAGCGACTTGAGCTGCGGCTAGCGAGACCGAGTCAGGATCGGTGACATCCAGCTGCAGGATCCGCGCGCCTTCACCGAGAGTCGAAACCGCTGCTGCGCTCTTCTCGAGGCTGCGCGCGGCCACCCAGACCGAGACACCGGCGGCGAGCAGCTGCTTCGCGACTTCGAAACCGATACCGGTGTTAGCTCCCGTCACCAGTGCTGTGGTGCCCTTCGTCGGCTGCACGGGGTCGGGAAGTCGTTCGGTGTCCATCTATCCAGAGTACAACCCCATTGTTGCAGTTGGAGATCGGTCTCGATGTTTTCGAGGAACACGTAATCTGAGGCAATGGCGTGGGACACGGACGCGACCCGTCGTCGGTTGCGAGAGGCAGCCCTCGTCGAGTTCGCCGCTCACGGTCTCGACGGCACGAGCATCGCCGCCATCGTCGAGCGGGCCGGCGTCAACCGCGAGCGTCTCTACAGCTACTTCGGCGACAAGAGGTCCCTCTGGGACCTCGTACTGGCCACCGAGCTCGAAAAGCTCGCTGCGGCAATCCGACTCACAGGTGTTGGGCTCGACGACGTCGGCGAATTCGCCGGGGCGACCTTCGATTACCACGCGGCGCATCCTGAACTGGGACGGCTTTTGCAGTGGGAGGGGCTGCAACACGGGCCCGCCGCCAATGTCGACGAGCGCGGCGTTCACTACCGGAAGAAGGTCGAGCGGTTCGCCCGCGCGCAACAGTCGGGCCAACTCGATACTGCCGTCAGTCCCGCGCACCTCGTGTTCGCCCTCATCGCCCTCGCCGCCTGGTGGCAGACCGTCCCCCAGCTAGCCGAGATGATCACCGGCGCCAGCGCCGACAACGCTGATGAACTGGCGTTACGCCGCGCATTCACGGTCGACGCGGCCCGTCGAATGGCAGCGCCACGAGGGCCAGAGAGACAAGCGGCGCGTTAGCGAAGCGTCGCCGAGTCTGCAGACCGTGGACCAACACCGCAGAGCGCCGATGAGTTGACCGACCTGGTGCGGCCGCAGTGGGACGGCTGGATCAAGGCCGACCTCCCGTAGGTCGCCCGCGTCACGGCTCAGCTTGGTGCCGGCCAGCGGCGACGTCGCGCAGCACGGTCAGTGCTTGTTCGACGCGGTCCAATGGGACCAGCAGGTGGTCGTGGTAGTAGCCAGCCATGACGTTGCAGCTGATACCCGAGGTCGCGAGAGCGGTGCTGACCGCCGCGGTCAGCCCGACGGCCGCCAAGGCGGAGTGCACCTCAAGCGTGATCCACCCGGCGCGAAAGTCGTAACGCAGCCCGAGGCGGTCCGCGTCCTGCTGCGCGATGACCAGGCTGATCCCCTCCGCCTCGACGACGCTGGCCAGCACCTCGGCGTCAGCCGGCCACTGGTCCACCGCGGCGAACACGAAGACGCCAGGCCGCAGCTGCGGGGACATGCTGCTCAGCAGCTTCACCAAGTCAGTCTCACCGCTCATCGTCACCATCACCATCCTGCCCCGGGCACCGGACCCGCCGGTTGCCGCTCGCGCTGAGGGATCCTCTTACCGCACCGGCAGCGGCGCTTGTGAAGGTCGGCATGTCCGTCGTGATGCGAGACGTCGGTACCACTGGCCTTTCGGCTGGCGAGACGCTCGGGAGAGGTCAGGGTGGAGCGCGTCGCGATGGGCGGAAGACGTCGCGCAGGGTCTTGGCGAGCAGCTCTGGCTCGGCGACGGCCGGGAAGTGGCCGCCGCGGTCGTGCTCGGCCCAGGCCGTGACGGTGAAGAAGCGCTCAGCGAGCTCGCGGGGCGGCTTGGGGAAGGGCACCCGCTCGCCACCGAACATGCTGACGGCGGTCGGTACCGGTGACGGGTCGCCCGTTGGTAGCACGGTGTCGGGCTGGTGCCGGTAGGCCCAGTACGGCAACAGCGACGTGGTGATCGTCCGCGTCGTCCAGTACAGCGTGAGGGTCCCGAGTAGCAGGTCCCGGTCGAACGCGGGTCGCCCTTCGCGGTCGGTGCTGCTCCAGGCCGTCACCTTCTCGGCGATCCAGGCGGCGAGCCCGGCGGGGGAGTCCTCGAGAGCGGCGCCCAGGGTCGCTGGTCGGGTGGACTGCTGGTGTGCGTAGCCGCCTTCCTCGGCAGCCCATGCTGTGACCTCCGCGAGGTGCTCGGCCTCGGCCGCCGACCACGGCTGCGGGGGCGCGGGGAGCCCGGGGGTGGCCAGGTGGATGCCCGCGACGGCCTCGGGGTGGGTCCGGGCCAGCCAGGCGGTGACGCCTGCCCCGAGGTCGCTGCCGTGCGCGACGTAGCGCGCGTGTCCGAGCCCGTCGGCCATCAGGCGGTGCCACAGCTGCGCCACCTGCCGCGCCGTCATCCCGCCGGCTGGCGGGGCGCTGGAGAAGCCGAAGCCGGGCAGCGACGGCACGACGACGTCGAACGCGTCGGCCGCGTCCCCGCCGTGCGACGCCGGGTCGGTCAGCAATGGCAGGACGTCCAGGTACTCGCAGAACGAGCCCGGCCACCCGTGGGTCAGCAGCAGCGGTAACGGGGCCGGTCCCTGCCCCCGCGCCTGCACCGCGTGCACCCGCTGGCCGCCCACGTCGACGAGCAGGTGATCGAGGGCGTCGAGCCGGGCCTGGAAGGCGCCGAGGTCGAAGCGCGCCCAGTCCGCGACCAGCTCCCGCAACCACGACTCGGGGACACCCAGCTCCCAGTCGGACGCATGCGCGCCGGGCCAGCGGCTGCGCGCGAGCCGGTCGCGCAGCTCCGGCATCTGGCCGGCATCCAGTACGACTCGCGAGTGCACGACCGCGACAGACACAACTCCCACCTTGTCACCTCGGGGTCGGGTCGGTTGGTGCAGCGCGGCTGCCTGTGGCAGCCGAGGTTGTGCGCTCGAAGCGGCGGCGCTGGTAGTGGCGGGCGGCGCGGACCCGGTTTCCGCAGGCGGTGGAGCACCAGCCCCGCCGCGGGTGGTCCTTGACGAAGTACAGGACGCACCCGGGGGCGTGGCAGGCGCTCAGCGGTGCGCTGGTCGCGTCCGTCAGCAACACCACTGCCTGGCTGGCGACGGTGGCGAGTGCGGCGCCCGGTCCGCCGGGCGTGTCGTCGCGCTGCAGCTGCGAGGCGCGTAGCCGCAGTCGGGGGTTGGTCGGGCCGGCGCTGGCGGCGTGGTTGACCGTCTCGACGGCTCGCGCGAGGTCCTGCAGCGGCGAGGCGGCGGCCGGCCGCGGGTCGTCGGTCAGCAGCGCCGCCAGGCGCCGGAGCGCGTCGCGCAGGCGTCGGAACGCCTCGACATCGCCGTCCGTGACTGGCCCTGCCGTTAGCCCGGTCGCGGCGACCCAGCCGGCCAGGTCCTGCCGGGTGCGCAGGGCGTCGTGCACCGCGTGCCGGTCCGCCCAGACGGTGTTCATCAACCGCACCGGGACCGGCTCGTCCGGCAGGACCCAAACAGCCTCGGCGCTCACTACTTCGCCAGCCGCAACCATGGTTCTCACGCTACCAGCCGCCTTGCGCCGTGAGAATCTTCCTGATAGACATGTCTCACGGCACAACCTCTTCTCAGCCGTGAGAAGCGCGGTCGGTGAGGACCAGCCACTGGAGACCAGCCCATGAGCGCCCTGCCCCAGATCGACCCGAGCGCCGCCGCTCAGCCCGTCGCCGACCTGCTCGCCGCCGTGCAGCGCGGCCTCGGGGTGACTCCGAACATGACGAAGGCGATGGCGAACAGCCCGGCGCTGCTGTCGGGCTACCTGGGCCTGTCCGGCGCGCTCGGCAAGGGCGTCCTGACCGGCCCGGTCCGTGAGCAGATCGCGCTGGCCGTGTCCCAGGACAACGCCTGCTCGTACTGCCTGTCCGCGCACAGCTACCTCGCCGAGCACGTCGCGCACCTGAGCGCCGACGACGTCGCCGCCGCCCGCAAGTCCGACGCCGCGGACCCCAAGACTGCCGCGCTGCTGTCGTTCGCCACCACGGTGAATGACACCCGGGGCAAGGCCACCGCCGACGACTTCGCCGACGTCCGGGCCGCCGGCGCCACGGACGAGGAGATCGCCGAGACGATCGGGCACGTCGCCCTGACCGTCCTGACGAACTACTTCAACATCGCCGCGGCCGTCGAGATCGACTTCCCCGTCGCCGCCTGACACGGTCGAGCAGCAGGCCGCGCGCCCACCGGTCCCGCCGTTCGACGAGCCGACCGCCCGCGCCAAGGCGCAGCCCCTTGCGCCTGTCCCTAGCAGACGGCCGGCGTAACGCGCGACGCGGCCGCGACACCGAAGAACAGGCCCTTGTGCGCCCGCCACCCCTGCTTCACCACCACACCCGCCCCAGGAGGACCCCTCATGACCCGTTTGCTCCACATCTCGGCCAGCCCTCGCGGCACCAACAGCGAGAGCCTCGCTCTGGCCAAGGAGTTCCTGGCCACACACCGCGAGGCCCACCCCGACGTCGAGGTCGACTCCCACGACCTGTTCGACGGCACCCTGCCGTCGTTCGGCCGCCTGGCCGCCGGCGCCAAGATGGCCGTCATGGGCGGTGGCCAGCCCACGCCCGAACAGACCGGTGAGTGGGACGCCGCCCACGCCGTTTTCGAGCGCTTCCAGGCCGCGGACGCCTACCTGTTCTCGGTCCCCATGTGGAACTCGAGCATCCCGTACGTCCTGAAGCAGTGGATCGACGTGATCACCCAGCCCGGATGGATCTTCGGCTTCGACCCGGCGACCGGCTACAGCGGGCTCGTCTCCGGTAAGAAGGCGGCGGTCATCTACACCAGCGGCGTCTACTCGCCCGGCGCTCCGCCGGCATTCGGCAGTGACTTCCACGCCACCTACGTCAACGACTGGCTCCGCTTCGCCGGCATCACCGACGTCACGGAGGTCCGCTTCCAGCCCACCGTCCTGACCGCGACCCCGCAGGACGACCGCGCCGCTGCCCAGAGCCGCGCCCGCGAGGCCGGCAAGACCTTCTGACGAAGACGCAGGCATGGGTCGCGGCGACGAACTGTCGGCCGGGACCCGCCACCCAGCACCCCACACCTGAGAGCCGAGACAGAGGCATCATGCCCAACCAGCCCAAGCACGAGCCGAACACGGCCGCTCCCGACCGTGAGACACAACTCCAGCACATCCTCAAGCAAGCCCGACGGGTGTTCTTCGCCATCGCCGTCACCAGCCCCTTGCCCTATGAGACCGAACGTCAGGCGGTCGTCGTCAAGGCCCGAGCCGCGACGAAGAACGACTTCCCCGTCGTCGCGGCGAGACCGACGTGACCAGCCAGCGCACCGCGACGCCGGTTCGCCAGCCCTCGGCACCAGCCGTGCCAGCAGCGAGGCCTCCGGTGCCGCCGTTCAACGAGGCCTCCGCACGGGCCAAGGTGCAGGCAGCCGAAGACGCCTGGAACAGCCGAGACCCGCAGCGGGTCGCCGCCGTGCACACGGTGGACTCGCAGTGGCGCAACCGCGCCGACTTCATCCAGGGCCGCCCGGCAATCGTCGAGTTCCTGACCGCCAAGTGGGAGCGGGAGCTGGACTACGCGCTGCGCAAGAGCCTGTGGGCGTTCACCGACGACCGGATCGCCGTCCGCTTCCAGTACGAGTGGCGCGACGCGGCCGGGCAGTGGTGGCGCAGCTACGGCAGCGAGAACTGGCAGTTCGACGCGGCCGGCTACATGAGCCGGCGCGAGACCAGCATCAACGACGTTCCGATCGACGTGACCGACCGGCGCATCCTCGGCCCGCGGCCCCCCGAGGAGCACGACCCGCCGCTCCCCCTGCAGGTAATCCCCGCGATCGTCCCCGACAAACAGACAGGCCCCGACCCCATGCACGTCACTGCGCTGTGGCGCTATCCGGTCAAGTCCCTCGGCGGTGAGCCGCTGCAGACCGCCCAGCTCACTGCCGACGGGGTCGCCGGCGACCGGACCGTGCACGTGCGCGGCGGTCGCGGGCCGCTCACCGGCCGCACCCGGCACGACCTGCTAACGGTCGCCGCCGGCACCGGCTCGGACGGCGCTCCGCGAGTCGCCGGTCACCCCTGGGACTCGCCAGCGGCCGGCGAGCTGGTCCGGCAGGCGGCCGGCCCGGACGCCCAGCTCGCCGCCTACGACGGCCCGGAGCGGTTCGACATCACCAACCTGTTGGTGGCCACTGACGGGGCCGTGGCCCGGTTCGGCGCCGACGTACGCCGGCTGCGCCCGAACCTGCTCCTGGCGGGCGTGCCGGACCACAGCGAGCCGGACTGGCCCGACTATGCCCTTGCGATCGGTGACGCGCTGATCGGCGTGCACTCCGTGCGCCAGCGGTGCGTCGTCACGACCATCGACCCCGACACCGGTGAGCAAGACCTGGACGTGTTCCGCCGGATCCGCAGTGAGTTCGGCGGCGAGCTCGCACTGAACTGCTGGGTCATCCGGCCCGGCACCGTCGCCGTCGGTGACCCGGCCTGCCTCGTCGGTACCGACGAGCAGCCCGCGGACCTGGGCGGCTGGATCGTCGGCGCACCGTACGCGCGGTCGCGATGACCACCGCGGGCGGCGCCGCCGGGGTATTGCTGGCGGTCAACGTCGGGCAGCCGCGCGAGGTCGTGGGGCCGAGCGGCCCGGCGCGGTCCGCGATCTGGAAGAAACCCGGGAGCGGCCGCCGGCGGGTGAGTCGGCTCAACGTGGACGGCGACGGGCAGGCAGACCTGGTCGGGCACGGCGGGCTGCACCGCGCGGTCCTGGTCTACCAGGTCGATTCCTACCGGCACTGGGAGAGCGAGCTGGGCCGGCAGCTGCCCGGCACCGGGGTGTTCGGCGAGAACTTCACCGTCCGCGGGTTCCCGGACGACCAGGTGCGTATCGGCGACCGCTACCGCATCGGGTCGGCGCTGTTCGAGGTGTCCCAGCCACGGGTGACCTGCTTCAAGGTCGGGCTGCGCCTGGGCCAGCCCCGGATGCCGGCGCTGCTGGTCGCCGCCGGACGGCCAGGCTTCTACCTGCGCGTGCTCGAGGAGGGCGACGTCGCCGCCGGCGACCCCGTCGTCCTGGCCGGCACCGACCCCGCGGCACTGACCGTCGCCGCCGTCGACGCGCTGCTCTACCGGCCTGGGCGCAGCCCAGCGGACCTGGAGCGGGCCCTCGCGATGCCCGCGCTTCCGCAGGGGTGGAAGGACTCCCTGCAGGAGCTGCTGGACCGCGGCGGCGACGACGCAGCCCCGGGCCCCGCGTGGGCCGGTCTACGCCCGTTCACCGTTCAGACCCGCCGCGCCGAGAGCAGTGACGTCCAGTCCTTTGCGCTCGTCCCGGCCGACGCCGCTCCGCTGCCCGCCTACCTGCCGGGCCAGTTCGTGACCGTCGCGGTGGCCGGCCCCAAGCACCAGGACGACCTGACCGCCAGCTACTCGCTGTCGGAGGCGGCACGTCCCGATCGGCTGCGGATCAGCGTCAAGCGGTCCGGGGCCGGGTCAGCCAGTCGCCGCCTGCACGAGCAGGTGATGACCGGTGAGCAACTCCGGGTCGCCGCTCCGCGCGGCAACTTCACCCTGGACGTGGCCGCTCCCGGGCCGGTGGTGCTGCTCAGCGCGGGCATCGGGACGACCCCGCTCCTGTCCATGCTCGACGCCCTGGCTGCCGGCGCGAGCCGCCGGCCGGTGTGGTGGGTGCACGTCGCCCGCAGCAGCGCTGAGCACCCGCACGCCGCGCAAGCCCAGGGGTTACTCGACCGGCTGACCGTCGCCCACCGGCACGTGCACTACACCCGGCCGCTGCCCACCGACCGCCCCGGCGTCGACTTCGACGCCACCGGCCGGCTGGGCGCCGACGAACTGGCCGCGCTCCACCTGCCGGCGCAAGCCGACTGCTACGTGTGCGGGCCGCCCAGCTTCCTGGCCGACGTACCGGCCGCCCTGCTCGCGCTGGGGATGCAGCCCGACCGGATTCACGTGGAGGCGTTCGGCACCCCCGCGCCGTCCGGGGACCGGCGCGCGCCGCACCCGCCTGCAACGACCGGGCGCGGCCCGCAAGTGGCGTTCGCCCGGTCTGGGCTCACAGTCCGCTGGCCGGCCGGACCGGGCAGCCTGCTCGAGCTCGCCGAGGCCTGCGACGTTCCAGCCGATTGGTCGTGCCGCACCGGGGTCTGCCACCGTTGCCAGACCCCGCTGGTCGACGGGTCGGTGACGTACGACCCCGAGCCGGTCGACCCGCCGGCCGCCGGCACCGTCTTGCTCTGCTGCGCCCGACCCGACACCGACCTGGACCTGTGACACCCCCGGCTGCACGTGCTCACGCGGATCGTCCAACGAAGGCAGGACGTCGTGCAGGTCGGCGGCACCTTCTTGCTCGTCAGCTCACCACAACAGCTAAGGACCCGCCGCATGTCAGACAGTGAATGTACACCCGTCACCTCGGAACGGATTCCCTTCGGGATTGCGGTGATCGGGGGACCCACCACGGTGGTTGATGTACGCGGGCGACGGCCCATCGTCGACCCCACCTTCGACCCGCCGACCGACTACGGCCCGCTCCGAAAACTACATGGCCCGGCCGTCGGCGAGGACCTCCTGGGCGATGTCGACATCGCGCTGGTCAGTCACGACCTGCATCTGGACAACCTCGACGTCGCCGGCCGTGCCTTCGCCCTCACTGCGCCGGTCCTGCTTACCACGGCCAGCGGCGCCGCTCGGCTCGGCGCGCCCGCCGTCGCACTGCGCCCCTGGGAGACGTGGTCAGACCCCACCGGGTCCCTGCGCGTCACCGGAACCTCGGCCCGACACGGACCAGCCGACGGTGAGCTGAATGACGAAGGCTTCGTCAACTGTGAAGTCGTCGGGTTCGTGGTCCAGGCGGACGGCGCGCCGACGGTGTACATCAGCGGCGACAACGCCTCGCTGGAGGTCATACGCGAGATCCACGACCGCATCGGGCAGGTCGACTACGCGGTCCTGTTCGCGGGCGCAGCCGAGGTGCCCACCAAGTTCGGCGGTCGTCCGGTCAGCCTGACAGCTGAGCGCGCGGCTGCTGCAGCCGAGGTCCTCGGCTCGCCACACGTGGTCGTGGCCCACCAAGAGGACTGGCAGCACTTCACCCAAGGGCCCGACGCCACCCGTGCGGCGTTCGAGGCTGCCGGGATCTCCGAGCGCCTCTGCGGGGCCCCGCGCGGTCACTGGTGCACCGCGCACAACTGACCGCGCACCGAGCGGCTGTAGGAGCAGCACGCCGCCCGGTGCACCACCACCCGACAGCACCCGCCATAAGGAGCCGACATGGCAGTGAACAAGCCACTGGCCTACACGTCCACGGTCTCGATCCCGCTGCCGCAGGACGACGAGATCCGCCGCGCAGTGGGACCGGAGTATCGCCCCGATACGACCGGGAACTTCGCCAAGATGTTCGCCGGAACCGGCGACCTGCACGCTGCCCTACTGGGGCTCGACAAGGCGGTGTTCCACGCCGAGGGCGTCGACCCAAAAGCCCGGCAGATCATCATCCTCCGATCCGCAAAGGTCATGAACGCACCGTACGAGTGGGGGGTGAACGTACTCATGGCGGCGAACCACGGCTTCACGGCGGAAGACATCGACAAGGTGGCGAGCGACGGGCCAGTGACCGGGCTCGACCCTCGATACGTTCTTCTGTGCAGAGCGACCGACGAGATGGCGGCCACGGCGACGCTCGCGGACGAAACCCTCGAAGAGCTCCTGCAGGAGTACGGCGACGCACTCTGCCGCAAGTACATCGTGGTGATCTGCTGGTTCAGCTTCATCAGTCAGTTCGTCAACAGCTGCCGAGTGCCGCTGGAGACCACGGACAAGATCGGGAGCAAGACCTCCCCCTTCTAGGAACAGCGGGCATCGACCGGCCCGCGGCGCGGCGAACACGCCGCGATCGCTGTAACGCCACGGCCACACCAAGGCACTGCTCCCGAGAGCACCCCGTCGGTTTCCGGGGCTAGGCCGGGGCTAGGCCAGGGCTAGGCCTGGGCTAGGCCGGGGGGTGGCCGGCCACGCCGGAGCAGGTCGATCGCCCTCACATGATCCGAACTTCCAACCGCACACCCATCCAACAGTCTGCGAGCCCAACATGGCCCTGTTCCGCAACCGACACGTCGAGGTCGACGGCCTGCGAGTGTTCGTCCGGGAGGCCGGCGACCCCGCACGCCCGACCCTGGTGCTGCTGCCCGGCTACCCGTCGGACACCCGCGCCTACCTGCGCCTGATGGACCGGCTCGGCGACGACCTGCACCTGGTCGCCATCGACTACCCAGGCTTCGGGCTGTCCGACCCGCTGCCCGGCAGCCCGACCTTCGACCGGCTCGCCGGGGTCACCCGCGACGTCATCGACAGCCTCGGGGTCACCGACTACGCGATCTACATGTTCGACTTCGGCGCCCCAGTCGGGTTCCGCATCGCCCTGGAGCACGACGAGCGGGTGACCGCCATCATCAGCCAGAACGGCAACACCTACACCGACGGCTTCGGCCCCGCCGTCGCGGCGCTGAGCGACTGGTGGCAGGACCGGGAGGCCGGCCAAGCGGCCGTCGACGCCTTCGTCAGCCTGCCCGGCACCCAACTGCAGTGGACCGCCGGCGCCCGCGACCCCCAGCACATCGACCCCAGCCAGGCCCTCACCGACCAGGCCGTGATCGACCTGCCTGGACGAGCCGACTACATGAAGGCGCTGCTCTGGGACTACCAGAACAACCCGCCCCGCTACGACGCGTGGCAGGCGTGGCAGCGGCAGCCCGATGTCCTCGCGGTCTGGGGTGCCAACGACCCGTTCTTCGTGCCCGCCGGCGCCGAGGCGTTCACCCGCGACGTCCCGGCGACGCGGGTCGCCCTGCTCGACACCGGCCACTTCGCCCTCGAGGAGGAGGTCGACGCCGTCGCCGACCACGTGCGCGCCCTGCTGACCAGGGGCACCTGACCCGTAGACCGAAGCCGAAGCCGGAACTAGCTCAGGGAGAGATCATGGGATGTCATGGCAGCAGGGGCCGCTCAGTGCACAGCGGACCGGAACGTTCCTCACCGCGGAGCCGGTCCCGGAAAGGCTGCTCTACGCCGAGCCGCTACGCCGGCGTAGGCGCGTCGCCTTCGGCGGGCAGACGCTGGTCGACACCGAGGACGTCGTCGTCCTGCACGAGCCCGGTCGCTACCCCGTCGCCTGGTTCCCCGCCGCCGCCGCCGGCGCACTCACCACGACTCCCCGCACGACGCCGCACCGCGCGCTCGGCAGGCTGCGCTGGATGGACGTGGCGCTCGGCGACCGCGGCGCGGCGCGGGCGGCCTGGCGGCTGGAGGAACCCCCGGCGTATGCGGCGTTGCTTGCCGACCGGGTTGCTTTCAGCTGGCCCGCGATGGACGCGTTCTACGAGGAGGACGAGCGCGTCCTCAGCCACGCGGCGGACGCCTACCACGGGTCGACGTCCGCCGCACCAGCCGTCACCTCGTCGTCCGCCACGGCGACACGGTGGTCGCGGACACCCACGCGCCGCTCGTGCTCTACGAGTCCGGCTTCGCCCCGCGCTGGTACGTGCCCGCGGCCGACGTCGACACCGGTCTGCTGACAGCCGTGGACCACCGCACGTACTGCCCGTACAAGGACGTGGCGTCCTACTACGACGTGGTGGTACCCGGCGGCCCGTCCGCGGCAAGGGCCGCCTGGAGCTACCTCGAGCCCCTGCCCGAGGTCGCCCGGATCGCCGGTTACCTGTCCTTCTACCCCGAGCTGGTCGAGGTTTGCCTGGACGGCGAGGTGCTCCAGGCCGAGGCCGGCCAGACGGTGGTCGCCCACGGCAAGGACCGCGACCTCACCCCGGCGCGGCAGCCGGGGCACTGACGGCCGAGCCCATCGCCGACGACCCCCGATGCCTGGGAGACCCCTGAACTGATATCGAGGTAGGTCTTGTCAAGGGGCAGGCAGGATCAACACCGCACCGATGCCGCTGGGTTGGTGCCAAGCGTTCTTTTCCGGCTCCCGTTAGCCCTGGGTGCCGTGGAGCGAGCACCGCGGCAGGCTGGCGGCGGCGGGACCGTGGAACAAGCGGTGAGGGGCCGGCCTTCGAGCACATGTAGTAGCGGTCGACATCCCACAGCACGATTCCTATGCGCGACACCCACCCCAGCACCGTCCCGCTGAGCGTTTCGCAATTGGGACGTCTGCTTGCTGGCCAGTTCGACCGAGTAGCCGGTAGGCGACCTTCATCATGACCGCGTCCCGGTAGGCGGCCTGCCAGCCCTTACGCCCCGACTTGCCGATCCGCTCGACCTCGTCGTCGGCGTGGTCGAACAGCGCGCTGATCTCTTCGCGGGTGTACGGGCGCTTCGTCGGACCGCCGTCGTACTCCTGAACGTGGGGAGCGGTGTTCCAGTCGAAGAAGACCTGGGCCGGGTGCGTGCCGAAATACTTCTCGCAGATCCGGTCCCAGCCGTAGTCGGGGTTGCTGATGTAGCTGGTGAACGCGCGCAGCGCGGAGTGGTAACCGCGAAGCGTCGAGTGGGCGACCCGCTTGACGGTGCGTAAGTCGGCGGAGAACTCCTCGACCATCGCCGGCGTCCAGTTCCACGGGTCCTCGTTTTAGGCGGGGTTGCCGGGGCGGGCGGGGTGGTGGGGCGGACCAGTGGCATTGATTCATCTGATGCTACGCAGACTAGCTTGTGACATAATCCAGATTATCGGCCGCAATTAGGGCCTTCGAACGACGGTAATTCAGGCCTACTATGGAGCTATGCAGACGCTACCGATCTCGAAGGTCAAGGACAAGCTCAACGAGTACGTCGACTCGGTCGCCGTGACGCGCGACCAGGTGACGATCACCAAGAATGGCTCGCCGGCGGCGGTGCTGATCGGCGCCGATGAGTGGGAGTCGATCCAGGAGACGCTGTTCTGGCTATCGCAGCCGGGCATCCGCGAGACCATCGCGGAAGCCGAGTCTGGCATCACAGCCGGCCGCACCCAGGGGGAGGACGAGATCCGGGCCGCGTTCAGTGTGCCTAAGCGCGACAGCTGAGCCGCCAGCGTGGCGTATGACGTCCAGTTCACCGGCTCAGCCTGCCGTGCGCTCGAGAGCATCCCGCCGCGCGTCGTCCCGGCGATCATCGAGTTCGCGTTCGGTGACCTGGCACGCGAGCCCCACCGCGTCGGCAAGCCCCTCGAGCGCGAACTCAGCGGCCTCTTCGGTGCCCGCCGTGGCCCGTACCGCCTGCTCTACCGCATCGACGACGAAGCCCAACGGGTCTACATCGTTCACGTCGACCACCGGGCCGACGTCTACCGCCCGCGCTGAGCACAACCCTGAGCGCCACGACGAAGTTATCGTCGCCTGACTGGCGCCCAGCAGCTGCGCTCGGCGTTCCACCAGAACTCACCCCGCTCAGGATCGCCTGGCTCGGATTGTCCGTCCGCTGCGACTCCCGGGTAACACCCGAGCAGCTGGGCCACAGCGTCAGAGTCGTTGCACCGCCGTCCTGGCGCGGGCGCTGTCAGCTAGTGACGACGCCCAGCACGTGCGCGAGGCCTTGGGCGATGAGGTGGCCTGACTCGGACGCGCCGGCGACGACGAGGGCGTTCGTCACGCGGTCCTTCAGGGTGGTCCGGGTCGCTTCGTCGCTCGCCGCCTCGTCCCTGATGGCCTCGACCGCGGCGCGGAGATCGGTGGTGTCGCCGTCAGCCTTGTCCAGCGCGCCGAGGAGACCACCCACCTCCCCGAGCACCTGCGCCCGCAGGTCGGTGGTGATGTGCTGTATGGTGTTCGCGGTGTTGCCCTGCCCTCCGGTCTGCACGGCTCCGACCGTGTTGCCGTCGCCGAAGGTGGTCGAGTTGCTGTAGTGGTGCGAGGGTCTTCCGCCCACCTGGTGGTAGTTCGCTAGCAGCCCATCGACCCCGGCGACCTGTGCGGCCTTCGGCTTCACGTCGATGCGAACGAACCCGTCTGCCTCGTAGACGCTAACGCCGGTGAGGTAGCCCCAGTCCGAGAGTCGCTGCATGGCGTGACCCGCTCTGCGTGGTCAACCTCCTGGCCATCGACGCTGAGGACGCCCCAGTCGCTGGCGTTGCGGGTGTCTCTCGATGAGATCGGCGATGATCGCCCGTTCGACGGCGTCCCAGCGCTCGGGGCCGTTGAGCCTCGACTGCCTGATCTTCTGGGCGAGCATGCGTCCGTTGTGCGTGAGGGTGACCTTGCCCGCAAGGGATGGCGACTGCTCCGCGAGACCGAGGTCACGCAGGGTCTGCGCGGCTTCCGAGGCGTCGAAGGCGTTGCCGCCCGAGATCGCTGTCTCGATCGTGGAGAGGTGCGCCTGCCCGCCAGCGTCGAAGGTCGCGAGCAGCCCGGCCTCCGTGGCAGTGCCCCGGATCTGCGCGCGGATCTCGTCATTGTTCATGTGGTTCCCCAATTGAGCGGACGGCCATCGGAATGACGCTAGTCGGAGGGTCTGACAGAGCCTGGCTTCGTCAAGATGAACTCGCTGGCGCCGGAGAGGTAGTAGGTGGCGTCGGGCTGAGAGCTGAGGGCAGCGGCCAGCTCGCGGCGGAAGCTCTCGGCGTCGGTGGGGTAGTGCGCCGAGCCGGCCAGCGGTTCGGTGTCGCTGCGGTATGCGTGGCCCCGGCCGACGTGGATGAGGGTGGTCTGGGTCGCTAGCCCGGTCAGGGTGATGTCGCGCAGCAGCGATCGGAACGGTGTGATGCCGACTCCCTGGGCCAGGAACACGACCTGGCGGTCGGCGGTGTCCAGGGTGAAGTTCAGGATGGGCCGTGCAGGGTGGCTCGCTGCCCGCGGCGCAGCGCGGCCAGCGCAAGCTTGTAGCGGCTGGCTGACTGCAGCCCGGTACCGATCAGGACGTCCGGGTCGCGCGGGGCGGAGGCCAGCGAGAAGGCCTTGGTGCCGGCCCCGGACAGGGTGAGCAGCCCGTGCTGACCGGCTCGGGCGTGCAGCGGCCGGGTCGGGTGGAAGGCGAACGAGTGCACCCCGCCGTCCTCCGGCCGCATCCCGATGAACTCCAGCGTGGTCGTCTTCAGCAGGCCGAACATGCCGGCTCCTCTTTGTCTACAGGTGGATCCGCGTGCTCGCGGGAGGGTCAGCCGCCTTCAGGCGGCTGGGGAGCGGCGTCCGGGGATCTGGTGGGCCTGTTGTTCGCGCAAAGCGCGGAGCAGGACGGCGGCCCAGGTGCGGAAGGGCCGCCACGCCTGCGAGACGTCGGTGAGGGTGCGGCCCGGCCCGTACCGGTGGGTGACTTCACTGTTGAGCCGCCGCTCGTGCTGGGGCAGAACGTCACGTGCGTTTGCGCCGCGGATCACCACGAGCTCGGCTGCGAACGGACCGAGGCCCTTGACCTGTTGCACCGTGTGGACGGCCTGGTCGGGGTCGAGGGCTCGCAGGGCCACGCCGTCGAGCTGCCCGTCGAGGGCGGCGTCGGCGACGGCGTGCAGGTACTCGCTCTTGCGGCCGGGCAGGTCGAGGGCGAGGGTGCGCAGCAGCTGGGGCGCCGGGAACGCGCCGTGATCGCCGTGCCGGCGGACGAGGTCGTCGCGCAGCCGGGCGGCTTGGGTGATGCGGATGCGCTGGGACAGCACCGCCCAGGCGGCGGCTTCGTACGGGGAGTGGAAGCCGCATGGACGCAGCCCGGGCAGCTGCTGCTGAGCGTCGGCGATGACCGGGTCGCGGCGGCCGACGTCCGGCCAGGCCCGGGCGTCCACGTCCAGGGACAGGAACCGCCCAGCCTGGGCGGCCGCGGCGTCCAGGTCCCCGTCCCCGGTCACCGTGATCCGCGCGGTGCCTCGCCGCTGAGTGACGTCCACCTCGGCACGGGACCAGTCCCGCTCCACGCGAAAGACCGTGCGCAACCTCTCCTGGTCGTCCTGGTCGTCCTGGTCGTCCTGGTCGTCCTGGATGTTCGGTGATGCCTGTTGGCCGGTGTGGGGCGGGAGCGCGGCGGGAGTGAAGCCTTCCCAGAAGGCCCGGCTGGTGGCCAGCGACCACGGCCCAAGGACCTCCACGGTCACCTGATGCTGCCTCATCAGCGGTGACCCGGTCCCGTCGGCGCCTGGTCGTGGATGGTGACGGCGTAGCCGTCCGGGTCGAAGAAGGTGAACGTGCGCCCGAACGGGCCGTCGAACGGGGCGCCCGGCACCGGCACCCCAGCCGCGGCGAGGGAGTCGTGCAGCGCCTGCGCGTCGTCGGCGTGCAGCCACAACGCCACCCCCAGCCCCGGCCGCGGGATCGCGGCGTCCAGGTCCACCCCCGGCAGCGGCTCACGGACCGCGAAGGACGCCGGGCTGGTGTCAAAGACGACCGCGCCCGGCGGGCTGCTGGGCAGGCGGCGCAACCCCAGCTGCGTTTCGTAGAACGCAGCCGCGCGCTCCAGGTCGCGCACCTGTAGTGCCACGAAGGTCGGTCCGGTGACGGTCATGAAAATCCTCTCGAGTGTCAGGACGTTGACATCACTAGTGTGTGTCAAGATACTGACATGCGTCAAGCGGAGCTGGTCGGGGATCTGGATGAGTCGGTGGGCTACGTGCTCAAACAGGCCGTCAGCGCGCTGCGGGCGGCGATGGACGCCGCGCTGCGACCGCTGGACCTCACCGTCCCGCAGTACGCCTGCCTGGAGCTGCTCGGGCAGCGCCCGGGGCTGTCCAACGCGGACCTGGCCCGTGGCGCGTTCGTCACCCGCCAGTCTATGAACGGCGTGCTCCGCGGCCTGCAGCAACGCGCCCTGGTGACCCGACCCGCGACCGCCCCGCACGGCCGGGCACTGCCCACCCAGCTCACCCCGACCGGCCAGCGACAGCTACGCGCCGCCAGCGTCGCCGTCCGCGCCATCGAGCAGCAGATGCTCGCCCCGCTCGCCTTCACCCAGCAACGCCGGCTCCGCGCCGACCTCGCCGCCTGCGCCGCCGCCCTCACACCGGCCGCCACCACCGACTGACCCGCGCTTCGCCCTGAGCATGCCGCCCGCGCCGCGGCGGCCCCTCGCTCAAGCGCTGTTCGCAGTACGCGCAGCAACCTGCGCGTCTGGTCCTCCCCGAGCGGATCGGTCCCCCTGGGAGGAGGCCCGATGCCGAAGCTCAGTGGACGCCACCGGCATCGACTCCGCCCCCACATGGCGAAGTTCGCACCTGAAGCGATGATGAACGCCCTCACGCTCTTCTCCACCTGGATGCCGCGTCTCGGTAGACATTCGTCGTGGTCTGTCCCTTGCTCCTGTGTCGAGCGGCGACGGAAGGAGTACGGCATGAGCGGCGAGGAAGCGCTACGCCTCCCTCAAACGGCACTTCGGTTTTCAGGAGCAGATGGCCGCTTGACCGGACCAGCGCCGACGACCCCGCCCGCCCGCTCGCGCTGCTCCGAGCCTCCGCACCCACCCCGCGCCGCGGACCTGAGCGAGGGCTGCACATCGGGAGGGTCGTCGACGCCGCCACCACGGTGGCCGATCACGAGGGACTGGCTGCGGTGAGCATGCGCCGGGTGGCCCAGCAGCTGGGGGTGTCAGCGATGACGCGATACACCTGCGTGCCCGGCAAGGCCGAGCTGGTGGACCCGATGCTGGACGCCGCCTACCAACGGCTGCCCCTCACCGACACCACCGGCCGACCCTGGCAAGAACGGGTCACCGCGATCGCCGACAAGAACCGCGCGCTCTACCTTCGCCACCCCTGGGCGAGCGCCGTGTCGACCCTGCGCCCTCCGCTCGGTCCCGGGCTGATGGCCAAGTACGAGCACGAGCTCGCCGCGCTCCAGGGCCTAGGACTCAGCGACCTCGAGATGGACGACGCCCTCACGTACCTGCTGAGCTTCGTGCAGGCCAACGCACCCGCGGCTGTCGACGCCCGCGCCGCGCATGTCGAGAGCGCGATGACCGACAAGCAGTGGTGGGCCACCAACGCCGGCCTGCTCAGCCAGATCCTCGACGAGGACGTATACCCCCTCGCCGTCCGCGTCGGCAGCGCCGCCGGCGCAGCCGAGGGCAGCGCCCACGACCCCGAACACGCGTACCACTTCGGGCTGCAGCGCCTGCTCGACGGCCTCGCCGCACTGATTGACAGCGAGCAGTGAGCGCGAGGACCGACCGCTGACACAGCAGTCCCGCAAGCCGTTCGCCCAGCGGGACTGCTCCCGCGTCGTCCAGTCGCCCCTGTGGAATGGTCCTGTCAACGGCCGGTCTGACCGTCGATGAGTTCGCGGAGGATGTCAGCGTGTCCGGCGTGACGTCCGGTCTCCTCGATCATGTGTGTTAATGCCCACCGCAGCGCGTGAGCCCCGTTGCGGGTAGGGATCTTTCGCGTGGCTTTGTCCAAGCTGCTGGCGGCGATGAGCTCGTTCGCCTGGTCGACCGCGTCGCGGTACCCGGCGAGGATCGCCTCGACGGTCTCGTCGGCACCGGCATGGAAGGTGGCCGGCCAGTCGGTGACGTCCTCGCCGAGGAAGGTGAACCGCTCGACGTGGGTGAGGTGCTTGACGAGGCCCAGCAGGTTGGTGCCCGAGGGCACTGCGGGTGTACGCACCTGAGGCTCCGGCGCCCCTTCGACCTTTGCAGCGATCGACTCGCGCAGGTAGTCCAGAAACCCGAGTAGGACGTCCCGTTCCTGTGAGCCGGTCCGGGGCGGGGGACTGTCACGCCGACGCCGGACCGGGCGCGCGGGCTGGCGCGGGTCGGGACCCTGGCTGGCGGCGGCGGAGCGCGGATCGCTCACTGCGCGACCCGCCGTTCGAGGACCGCGGTGTCGGTGACGACAGCGCTTTGGCCTCCGGAACCGCTCGCCTGCCGGGTAGGGGCGTCGAGCCGCTCGGGGTGCCACTGCCCGGCGGGCAGGTGCAGGGAGGCCAGGAACTGCTCAGGGGTGGGGAAGCGGGTCTCCGGGTCGACTCAGGACCAGGGCGGCACGGAGGCGTGGTCGACAATCAGCAGCAGGCCGCCGAAGCCCACCAACTCGGCGACGGCGCGCAGCACCCGCGCGCGGGGGTGCGCGGTCACGGCGTCGGCTCCTGCGGCGGGGGCGCCTTCCTCTGGACGGCGGCGGTGAACGCCAGCAGGAGCACAGCCGTGAGCTGAGCCTGCTGGTCCGCGGGCACAGGGGCTAGGACCTTCTGCCCAGCCTCCTCGACGAGGCGCTGCCCGCGGCGCATGAGAGCCACGCCCTCATCGGTGACGTGGAGCTGAGCGGTGCGGCCGCGGCCTGGCGCAGTCCGTCGCTCGACGGCCCCAAGCTGCTCCAGATGGGCGAGGGTGGCCTGCACGCTCTGCGTGGTGACCTCGGTGCGGCGGCCGAGCTCGCTGTAGGACAGGCCCGGCTGGTGGTGCAGGTGCCCCAGGGCGGACAGGCGGCGCAGCGACAGCCCGGCGCCCCGCAGTGCGGTGTCGACGTCCTCGCGCAGGATCCGCCCCAGGCCCATCAGCAGGAACGTCGGCGAGGGCGCCGGAGGCCGGGGCTGCCTCGACCGCCCGGCGCTCCTTGTGATGTCTGGCACGAGAGCCATCCTCCCCTCAACGAAGTTCCAGCCTAACTGTAACTTGGTCCGTGGAGGGCCAGGCGATCGACCGAACATCTCGAGAGGACCAGCTCCGTGACTGGATCCATGCCGGTGCAAGTGGAAGGTGGAGCCGGGCAGCTCCGACGCTCTACAGGCGACCATCCACCGATACCCGTGGGTTCCTCGTCGCCGCGGCCTTCTTCGCCGCGGGCCTGGTGCTGTGCGCCGTGCTTGTTCGCGCCAGGCGGTCCGAAGGTGCGGCAGTGGTTGAGGACGTGAGCGTCCGTGCACCGCCTGAGGCCGTCACCACGGCTCCGGGGGCGCGAGCGCGGCGAACGGCGTCATCGGTGCCTACATCGCCTTGTGCAAGCCACGGATCATCGAGCTGCTGCTCGTGGTGACCGTGCCGGCCATGGTGCTCGCTCAGCACGGGGCCTCCGTGGGGTCTGGTGACGGCCACCCTCATCGGTGGCACCGGGGCCGTGGTCGTCCCGACCTACCGACTGTCCGACTCTGTGTCTTCAGCATGACCTGTCGAGCGGTCCGCTTGATCACTTATCCGCCAGCGAGATGTGAGGTGCTACCCGAATGAACACGTCCACGCCGCTCGAGGCCACGACGACCGCCGGCCAGGTCCAGGGCCGCAGCAGCGGCGGCGTGAGCACGTGGCTCGGCGTCCCCTACGCGGCGCCCCCAATCGGCGCCCTGCGCTTCCGCCCACCGCAGCCGGTCGCGCCCTGGGACGGCGTCCGCCCGGCCCTGGAGTTCGCCGGCGCGGCCACCCAGCGCCGCGACCCGACCGTCCGCACCGCTGTGCTCGGTTCGGCGTTGGGGGAGGACTGCCTGTACCTCAACGTCAGCTCGCCGGCCGCGGACCTGAGCCCGGACGCCGAGCGACGACCGGTTCTGGTGTGGGTGCACGGTGGCGCGTTCGTCACCGGCTCCGGCGCGCCGTACGACGGCCGGCACCTTGCGGCCCTCGGCGATGTCGTGGTGGTGACCGTGAACTATCGACTGGGCGTGTTCGGGTTCGCCGACCTCGCCGCGGCCACCGGCGTCGACATCCCCTCCAACCTCGGGCTGCGCGACGTCATCACGGCCTGCGAGTGGGTGCGGGAGAACATCGCGGCGTTCGGCGGGGACCCGGAGCGCGTTACCGTGGCGGGGGAGTCGGCCGGGTCGGTCCTAGTGTCTCTGCTGATGTGCGCGCCGTCCGCGAGAGGGCTGTTCCGGGCCGCGATCTGCCAGAGCGGGACCTACAGCCACATGCACGGCGACGGAATGCGCGTCGAGGTTGCCCGGCGGTACGCCCACGAGCTGCAGATCGGTCCCCGCGGCGGCGCCGCGCTGTGGGACCTGCCCACCGAGCAGCTGCTTGCCGCGCAGGTCGCGGTCGACGCAGGCCTGCACGCCACGATGCCAGCGGCGCCCTGGTTCGACGGGGACGTCATCCCCGCCTCGCTGGACGACGCCCAGGCCGCTGTCCGCCCGGACCTGCCGCTGCTGGCCGGCTCCAACCGGGACGAGATCCTCCTGTTCCGGCGACTGCGCTCCGACGTCGTGCTCACCGACCGGGGCGAGCTGGCCCAGCGCCTGGGCGACGCCTTGGGGGAGCAGCACGCCGCCGCGGTGCTGGCCTGCTACCCGGGCACCCGCGCCGGGGAGTCCCAGCTGGGGACCGACCTGAGCTTCGCCACGCCCACCGCGCACCTCGCCGAGCGGCACGCCGCCGCTGGGGGCCCAGCCTTCACCTACCGCTTCGACGTCGCGACCGCGTGGCTGGGAGCCTGCCACGCCGCGGACCTGGCGTACCTGTGGAACTGGCGGGGGCTCACCGTCCTCGCGCTGCGCGGGATCCTCACCCCGGCCCGCCGCTCATTGGCCGCACGGATGCAGCGGCACTGGGTGGACTTCGTCCGCGACGGCCGTCCGGGCGCCGACTGGCCGGCGTACGAGCTGCCCGAGCGCCGCACCCTCGTGCTGGACCCGGCAGGGGACCGGGTCGAGGCCGATCCAAACAGCGAGCGGCGCCTCGCCTGGGCCGGCGCCGACGTCATGCCCCACCCGTGACGCAGCGCACTTCAGTACCCCAGACCCGTCAGCCAGGGCTCGTGGCCGCCTTCAACGTCCCCGCGCTGCTGGCCAGCCTCGGGCAACCCACCGGCCCCCGGATGCTGCCGCGACGCGCGGTCCCGTCCACAACCTCACCCACCACCTCGCGGGCCCGCTCACGCTGCTCGCGATCGGCGCCGCCCTCACCCGCCTCGCCGTCCTCGCCGCCGCCCTCGACTGGACCACACACATCACCTTCGACCGCGCCGCCGGCCACACCCTCCGCAACCCCGACGGCAGCCTGCGCTGACCCTTTCTCGCGGCCCCCAGTCGTGCCGTCCGTCCGACCCCGTTCCGTTTGCCGCTCGGCTTACGGGACGCCGGATCGGCTTACGGGACGCCGGATCGGCTTACGGGACGCCGGATCGGCTTACGGGACGCCGGATCGGCCCAAACTTGTCACCCTGGGACGGTGCTTGATCTCGACCTGTTTGTCCGTCGGAGCCCGTACTCGACGCCGGGGCGGTATGCCGATCGGCTGCCTGCGCTATCCGACGACGTAGCGAGCCTGTGCGCTGCCTCCCGGAACGTGATCGCGCACTACCGGGCCGAGCTGTCCGACCTCCCCGAGGTACGTCGCGGTGAGATCGACAGCCGGTGGTTGGAAGCCATCCTGACTCTCGACCAGCAGCGGCAC
>JAABUP010002525.1_pt1 | contig 35143 bp, 55 predicted proteins | sample 5559201 | NCBI WGS metagenome assembly JAABUP01 (sample SAMN10711887, study PRJNA513373) | rock metagenome | isolation source: Antarctica rocks | place: Antarctica
TGCCACTCTGCTTCCATCCTCAAGCACCTCTGCCAACAGCACAGCAGGCACAGCTTTATCCCTAGCTTTGCTGACCACCATTGTGACTGCCACTGCCTCTGAACAGCGCCAGACTTCTGCTAGTGCCGAGGTATATGCTCATCTACTCAACTGTCGACATGAGAATTATGAATTTGTGAGCGACGTGAGAATAATGAATTTGTGAGCTAGGCTATGGCAGTCAAGAGTCCTTAGTAAATGCTGCCTGTGCCAAAGTGAGCTGTAACCCGCCCTGGCCAGCCCGCTGAATTCTACAGATGACTTGCAACCAAGAATGCCATGCAGCACAGCAGGCCCACACGCGATGTTTTGAGGCTCAGGCCCTGCTACATCTTCAGTTGTCCAACTGTTTTCTTGCAAGACACCCGGCACCTTTGCTGAGGTCAGTGAGACAGGTTGCTTGCATCTGATGCTTGGGTTTTTGGAGGAAAATCTGGGACTAGCAGGCAAGCAGCACTCTCAGCGCTGAGGCACTTGAGTCGTGCCCAGCACACACCAGATGGAAGCATGTTTCTTGCAGAATGCCATGATGCTCAAGACTGTGTCTCAGCCAGACAAATTTCTGGGTTATGATTTTGGGAACCCCCCCTCCCCCCCCCTCCTCGCATCCCCCTCAGAATAGTCATGCCTTGTGTGAATCAGTCAGCCCGCTGACCCAGATGTGCATCAAGCTAAGATTGCTCAACAGGTTCTGTACCATGCAGGAGAGCGAGCTGCTGCATGAGCTGGATGTCTTGCATAAGGAGCCCTGCGCTGCGCTGTCCTCTGCTTCCTCTTCTTCTTCTGGGGTGAGATCAGCATTTGCTAGAGCCTATAAGCACCAGCTAAAGTTGGTCAAAACCTGTATTGGCATCAGGCTTTGGCAGCATTACCAGACCATGTGCCTGTTGCCTGGTCATGCATCGTCACTTTGTCGAAGGCTACCTGATGGCTTTGCTTGCTACCCTTGTATGACCCAATGCATGCTGATAATGTCTGCCTACTTGCTTGCACAGCTTGACCAGTGACTAATGACTTGTTATAGATAATGCTTGAGGCAGAGACAGCAACCTCGAGTTCCCCAGGGCAAGCGCGGGGCCTGCCAGACCGGCTGCGTAACTGGTCAGGCCGCATGGGAGGCTCCCTCACTGCCATGGTGGACAACCTCACCAAAGGTACTTGCTGCCGTCCTGACTTGCACAGCCATCATGCACTGCTCTGCTGCGCTGCGCTGCAATGTAATGCACTTGCTTTCTTTGCTGTTGCATCCTGCTGTCAGGCCAGGCAACTTACTTTGCAGCAGCTTCTGCTGTGCTGTTCTACCTATGTATGCTGTGTTTGCTGTGCTGCCATGGTCAGGCTTGAAACAAGACAGGCTGGGTGTGCTGTTGTGTGACTGCAGGAATGCTGCACTGCAGGTGAAGGGGCAAGCCCCAGCTCAAGTGGGTTTGTCAGTCCCCGTACCTTGTCTGCCAGTACAGCTCCCATTGCCCAGTCCTTGAAAGGCCTCTTTCAAAGGCAGCAAACCCCTCCTGTCCCTCTTCCCACTGGTGGGGTGTTGACTTCTGGCCGCAAAAGCTTTGACCAACATCCTGCTTCAGGTGCGCCGCACTGCAGTGCCACCTTGACTCACTTGTATTGATGTGCATCCCTCTTTTGATGGGCACCTTGAAACTGCATAAAGCCTGCACGCTTGTTTACCTCTGCTTGTGAGTCACAATTCTGATTCAACCCATACCTGGCCTGTGTCAGATGGTGGTGTCATATTTGAGCATTCTTCCTTGGTGCAGCAGTCACCAACTGGCAAAGACCAACACAGCAGTTCTCATCAGCTAAAGCAAACCTGTTTGGTCAGTTGTTGCAATCCCTGGCAAGCCCAAGCAGACCACATAGTCATGAGAATGCTCTGTTGTCTACAGGTGCGATCAGCACTTCTGTGTCTGGCAGCTCTGACCCAGACCTTACTCAGCGTGTTGACTCACACTCTCAAGCAACCACCTCAACCTCCACAGACACAGCTGCAAAACCGCCTGCACACACTAAAGCCACAGCCACTGCAAGTGACACCAAAGACTTGCAAGCTGCCCTGCAGCAGATGATGGTCAGCCGGCAACAGGCTGCTGCAGCTGGTTTGTCCACAATAGAGGACCAGACTGGGAACGCTGCCCCACCCTCAAGCAAAAAGTCCTGGGGAGCCAATCTCCCACAGCAGTTCAAGGCAAGCATCACATGACTGGCTGGCGGCATGACATTGATAAAGCATATGCAGTGCCTTTGTGTCAATATGACCACACAGCGACCATGCTCTTGGAGTGACTTGGCCTCCTTGTGCAGTATTTTTGTAGCTCAATTGCAAAGCTGTTTTACATGGCATTGTGAGAAAGCGCATGCTTGCAACAGCTCCTGCTAATTCTTTAGATGCACTCAGGCGTGCACATGCAGTAGCATGACAGGCTGTTAACGTGGCCAAGTTTGTGTTGTCGGTGCTGCTGTGACACACATGACAACAATTTTGACTAGCGTTTAGATACATGCTGCACAGCACTCTGCGTGCTTGCTTGACCAGGCAGCCTATACAGCTCTTGTGCTTTGTCCCACTTCACAGCTAGCTGATGATGAGGAATGATGATGATGTCATTGACATATACATGTACAGCAGCTGCTGACTTGCTTGGTACACCTATATGCTCTGATCTTGAAGCTGGAGAATCTGTGTCAGCATCTGGGAAGGTTGTGAGTGTGTGCAGGGCAGGGCTGAAGTGGTTGCCAATCAACAGGGTGCAGCCTCAGCTGTGGCATTGGCAGTGGCCAACAGAGAGCCAACTGCCTACTTTGTCGGCCATAATGCTGCACTCAAGATACATACCCTCTCTACTAATGCTCAGGTGCACCTATGCACAAGCGTCATATGCTTTGTTTGAAAATGTTGCTTCTCTGACTTGTGCTCAGACACAATGTTGCTGTGAAGACAAGCATTGTATCTTGTCAAGTTGAGTGCAAGTAGTCAAGACTGCTTTTTAGCCATTGCGTGGTGCTGCACAAAGAAGTCCTCTGCTATTAAGGTCACAACAGACTGTCTTGTAGCAGCAGCACATGCTGCATTGTTGCATCAACCACAAGAAGATGGCACCGTGCTCAGCGCAAAGTTGATTGCACGTGTTACATTCAGGTCAGATCAGCTAAGTTGGGGATTCTGCCGTTAACATCTTTGGCTCTTCTGCATCAGCCAGGTCAATCCAGTGAAGGGCATCCCACTGTCCTTGCAGGATCCTATGACAATCAGGTGTGGCTTCAAAATTGGCTAGTGCTCACCCCTTCAGTCACCATATGGGACCATCTTCAGCGTCTGTAATTTGACATGCACACTTGTAGTTTGATCGAGGGTTCACAAAACCCTGTGTTGCGTGATTGTCAAAACTGTCGGATTGGTTCACCTTATAGAGATGCGCAAGACAGACTGCTTTGGAAAGACAAGACTTGTCCCGCACGTACCTAGCTCATCATGAGCTGGAAAGCGTTGTTTTATGATGATATTGTTATTAATATTGTTGTTATTGTTGTTATTATCATTATTATTGTTAATATCATAACCATTACTCACAAAACAACCTATTTTGCTGCTCCTGTTTTGTTATTGTTGTTGCCTGATCTGTTCTTCAAGTGGGCAGCAGCACCTTGCACTGCACACTGATGGAGCCGCACAGGCCTGCTTTCCCTGCAGCATGTTGTCAAGCATTGGAAGTTGCTGGGAATTGCATGTTTTCTACATTACTGCCTTTTGACTGTAATACTGATTGTGAGATGCTACAGCTGTTTCCAAACAAGGGTTTTTGTGATGCAACTGTGACACATGATGTTCTGAGATGGCAGGTATATGCCTATTCTGTGGAGTTTGGCAGGCAGCTGGGCAAATGGCAACCTCATGATGATGCAGTGTCAGGCTTGCAGCTGATGCATGAAGACCGGCTGGCAACAGCCTCTTGGGACTGCGCCATCAAGCTTTGGCAGTAAGTCCGACTCAGTCCAGACTTGCTCACAGTCAAGCGCTCTGACATCTGTGCCATGTGACAGCTGCATCTCTCTTGCATAATTGTATTGTCATGCTGCTTTCCTGCCATTGCAGAGCAGATCTTGCTTGTGTTGCTGTTTAGTACGCGGCAAGCTTTGTACTTGCAGCATGAACAGACCAGATATGGTGCGCACGGACTTTGGTATGGAACGCATGCTGCAAAGCAATGATCTGCTCCACAATTTCATAGCCTAGATGAGTCTACACCAGATGAAGGGTTTCCAGCTGTCTGGATCTCGGCAATTGGTAGGTTGTGTGTTGCTCAGGCTGGCAGAGGGCCGGCAGCCCTGGTCATCTAGCAGCGTTGCAGTACGCCCACAGCAGGAGTTGGCAGATGCTGAGTCTGGCATTTGGGCCCTGGCTGCCCCTCAAACTCCAGGAGGGCTAATCCTGGGGGGTACAGAGGAGGGGATGGTCATGGCATGGGACCTCAGGATGTCAACACCTGCATGGCAGGTACTCCTGGTAGTCTGATTGTGGTCCTCAAACATGTGTACTGCATAGTGTTCCAACCGTGCTGCTCACGAAACACCTTGCTCCAAACCTTGCAGCACTGTTAAAGCACCAGGTGCCAACGTTCGTGAATGCAGGCACTTCTATCTGTTCCTTGCAGATATGTTTAGGTGATGAGTGCTGTAACATGCCACGTAGGTACAAGCGTCTCCAGAGTACATTGGTGGGCTGTGTCTTACACCAGACGAGCAGCAGGTACTGGTGGCAGCAGGTGACGGTGATCTTAGCCTGCTGGATTTGCGCAAGAAGGCGGAGAAAGTGAGCCATGTCTCTTGTGGTAGCCCGCTGCTGTGCAGTCAGACAGATGGTGAGACAGTGGCTGCAGGTGCTCAGGACGGCCAGGTAGGATGACGCATGCCTGTGCAAATTGTGCGGTAATCTGCAACAAAGTTTCCTTGACACTGCACACTTTCTTGCAAGATGAACAGCTTGGCATGCAGGTGGATGTGCACGCAATTAACACTGTGCTTGTGCTCCATGCAGATCTTCTTCTGGGAGTTCAGGCAACCAAGTACTCAGTTGGCCTCACGCAGCTCTTCCTTAGCAAGCTCAGCTGTACAATCCATGCTCTCTGGGCCAAATGCTGCATGCAACAGCCTCGTCTTGGAGTGGCTACCAGGAACACAGTCTACCCATGAGTGCCTTCACGTCATGTCAGCGTATGAAAATGGGTCTGTACTGCATCAAAAAGGACAATAGGACATGTTATGTTGTAAACATGAACACAGCATTCTGCCGTGTTATCACCATGATATCTATCATCTCTGCTGCATGAAATTTGTTGTGGATGACAGGTTGGCCTCTGGCAAATACACACAATTGCTGCACCTAATGTGAGTTTGGTACTGACCTCAGGCAGTGCATTTAAAGTTCGGTGTTGACGATTCCAAGCTGCAGCTCGTTTGACATGGCGATGCGTGCCTGGAATTGCCGATGAGGATATTGCCGAGCAACTCGCATCAACCCACTGCAGCTGCTGCGCCGCGTCGTCAAGCAGTATAGCTTTCGAGCTGTACTGCCGCCATAGCCAGCGATCCAACGTTGAACGCACTTTAAACGACCTGTGCCATGTATGGCGGAGGTACGTGTGCTATAACAGACGACAAGCACAACTTGCTGCCGGTATATGTACTGCGGTGACTTGCTCTGTTGTGCAGACGAAGTGAATGCGGTTGTAGTAGATGTGGGATCACACACTGTCAAGGCTGGCTTCGCCGGAGAAGACACTCCCAAAGCCCTGTTCCCCTCAGTAAGTGTCTTCAAGATTGAACAAATGGATACCTGTCTTTCTGGTCCTGCTCAAGGCACCTTGTCACCTCTGCTTTCTGTATAGGCTGTAGGCCTAGTGCCAAATGGAACTGGGAATGGTGCAGCGCCCATGGACACTGATACTAATGGTCAGAACAAGCGCAGGCGCCTTGACAATCGTGTGTATATAGGCTCTTCGGATCTTGGCTATCGACGTGAACATATGGAGGTGAGCACTTATGTTTCATCTTGAGAGTCTCCAATCTTTGCTGAATGCTGTTCATGCTGCTGACCGTCGTCCTGTGATTGCACAGGTAGAGGGTGCTCTCCACGATGGGCTGTATCAAGACATGGATGTTGTGCAGGAGCTGTGGGAACATGCCTTCAAGTAAGCAACTGCGCAATGCGGACTACCATGCACAGCATATGTTCACAATGCGGGAACGACTGGAAAACTGATTTCACAGCTGCAGACGGATCATGCATCAACAGCATGAGTTGAAGCTAATGCATAATGAGAATGTCATGAAGTAGGAGCATCCATGTCTGCTGACAACATCTGGTGATGTATCAAATCAGTTCAACATGCTCAGTGTCTGACTTAGCACTGAATGACTGCGCTGTGCATGCAGGGAGCGGCTAGCCATTGACCCCAAACAGCATCCAATCTTGTTTGCTGAGCCAACATTCAACAGCAAGGCGCTCAGGGAGCAGATGGTGGAGACAGTGTTTGAGCAGCATGGCTGTCCAGCCATCTTCCTGGCAAAGAACGCAGTGCTCAGCTCCTTTGCAACAGGAAGGCAGACCTCCCTAGTGATGGATGCGGGTCATGAAGGAACTGTAGGTGAGTCCCTTGACCCTGTGAGTGTGGGCTTTGAGTAAGTGTTCTGGGCAGCTGAAGCTGCCTGCCATTGCATAACCTTTCCTTTGCCAATAAAATTTACAAAACGTCAGCAGCAGTAACACTGTAGACATCTCACTACTCAAATAATACTACTTCATTTTCAGAGACCACCCTCTTGGGGAAAACACAGGCAGTGTGCCTGTTTCAGCAGGATTTCACATTCAGCAGTGCTGGTAATCACTCTCAGATGTAGGTTGTGGCCTCTCTTAGGTTGCAACGCGCTGTTCATTCTATTATGGATACATTTATTAAATTAGCAGCTTCTCAATGGCCAATTTCAATTGCTGGATTTGGCTCTTCAGCTGACTGCCCTCATTGGTGGTCACTGAGCAAGAAATGACCTGCACAAAGCATAATTCTGGTCAGCCTCTGCTTTAGTGCTAGCTATTGGTGCCTTCCAGCTCTGACTGGCAGGATTTTGAAAGACTTACTGGTCTTGACACTCCACAAGCGCGGCCCAATGCAGCCTTGGAAGGCACAAACACATAGGGAACGTTCTGCACAGCATTGCAAGGAGTGTCAGGGACAGGTCTAAAGCAGGCAGCAGAGTGTCAAGTGTCTGTTTATATACTACTGATACCTTGTCTTCAGCAAGCAGAGGCAGGTGCAGCAGAATCTCAATGGGTTCTGTGTCAGCAGCCATGACCACAAACTCTGAGATTCCACGGTTCAGTGTCTTGGTGGCTGCGTAAGACAAGATGTTGGTGAGGCAAGGCAGAGGGAAGTAAGTGTTTAGGACACATACAGCGCAGATTTTACCTTCGTTGGCACCCTTGCGCAGCTGCTTGTAGTTGGCAGCTTGCTGGACTATGTCAAGAATAGTGTTTGTCAGCTGCAAGAATACGTCACACGTCAGTAATGGGTACCGTGCCGTCGAGGCTGTTTCGACAGCAGCCTCGATCTTGAACTCACCGTGGCGTCGGCCAACGGGTAAGCCTTGGGGTTCACAGCCTCAGCCATCTGGATCACAGGCCGATCACTACCCGCAGCTAGGAAGGGTAGCCTGGTGAGGAGAGCGAAAGCGGCGACGGAAAGTTATGCAAACTTCCGTAGCCTCCAGAGCTCTCGGCTGCTTTGTCTCAATCGTCTTCCCGAGATCAGCGGTGACTAACAGCCAAATTGGTAAAGATTGGCCGGATTTGGCTAATTCATCAGCTGCTCAACTTTAATACCCACACACGGTTTCGCAAACCAGCTGCAGTCAGACAGTAAGTCCAGCTATGAGCAGAGATTGCACTGTGAATCTCAAAATTTGCTTGCTTAGGCCTGCTTCTCCTTCAGCATTGCTGAGGAATTTGACATGTCAACCGTGGATGGCTGGGGAGCATTGACAGGCAGTGAGTGTGGCTCAAGTGTCAGAGTTTGCTGTCTGCAGTGTGTGCTGTGCACGATGGATATGTGCTTCAAAAGTCCATCACAAGATCGCCACTGGGAGGCAGCTTGCTCACCAAGTGTATGCTCAAGGCAGCAGAGTCCATCATGGCAGAAAAGAACTTCACTATCAGACCTCGATACTCCATAAAGCGTGTTGAGCGTCAACCTGGTGTCTTTGAGGTATGCTGCTGTCTAGTTTAGGATGCATGAGTCAGCACAATGCTGCGTCAGTGCAAGATCAAGGAAGGAAACTCAAGAATGTTAAGGATGGTGTGCTTGCATGGCACATTTCCATGTTGACATATGTCGCCATTGACATATGCTTCTCTGCTGCACACCTTCTGTGCTACCTGACCCAGTCACACCTGCATGCAAGATCATTGCAGCACAAACACATAGTTCTTTGCAAGCATGGTTGTGAATGTCATTGCAGCTGGGTACGATCGTTCTTGTCGTGACAAAATTGCAATCAACAGGACTTTTGCATGCCAACGTCGTTGCACAGCAGTGCAACCACATAGAAGCCGATTCAATTGAGTCACCATTGAACACAGGCACATGAAGTGGATGGGAGCGCCACCACAGCTAGCTTCAAGCAGTTTCACGTGGATCAGATTGCTGCTGACATGAAGGAAAGCATTTGCCGGGTGTCTGATGGCCCCTTTGATGCCCAGGAGAATGTGAATATACCCACTGTCAGCTATGAGGTCAGCTCTCCTGCCTTGCATTGTGTACAATTTGTACCCAGCAGCTGTTCAAGGCATTGAGAAAGAATTGCTCCTGCCGTATGAAGCTGCAGTGCTCCAGGTTTGACCTTCATTGGACAGTGCTCATCCATACATGTATTGTGCTGTCCGACCATGCTTCTTCATTGCGCCATGCACATCCTGTAGCATCCCATTGCCACATGCATGATCCACTTGGTTGTCAGACCTGCTTGAATGTTGCTGCTGCCTGATGCCTATGCAATGCTTTTTGGAACGTTTAGGTCAGTTTTCAGCTGCCTTGACAATTTCTGCAGTTGCCAGATGGGAACGAGATTCAGATAGGCCCAGACCGCTTCAAAGTGCCAGAGGTCCTTTTCCAGCCGGTAATCTTCCTAGCCCAGTCCTACTGTGCCCACCTGTCATCTGCAATGCTTTGCTTGCATCACTCTTGTGGAATTTATATTTTGTGTGTTTGGCTGTATACGTCAATGTGAGATAGGCAATAGTTTGCTCTTGTTCTGCCGCAGCATGACCAACCAGTTGCATACACCTCTAATTCTGGGATGCAAATAGTCACAATTGCAAGTTAGCCAAATGCCAGCCTGGGCTGCATAGGCGGTCCAGGCAATATGGTAACTCTTAACAATGGACTATGCATGACCTTACTCTGCTATGCGTGGTGCATGCTTCTGTACCTGCTGACAATAGTTACATACTTCATGTTGCCTACTGACATTACATGTTGCCTGTGCATGACACCATTGTGTGCCATGCAGAAGCTGCTGTCTTCTTTCAAGGGTTTGGAGAGTGTGCAAGGGTACGACGGCTCTCAGACTGTGGCAAGCATACCAGGTCACCCCCCCACTCAGCTTTGTCACATCCTCACTGCCATTTTTTGCAGCAAAGCCAACTTGAGCAATGTGCTTAAACCTCTGTTCCCTTAGAAACACTGATCAAGTCCTGCAAATCTGGTTGCAGACAGAGAAGTGCTACCGTGTGTTTTGTGTGCTGCTGAAGTGTCTCAGCTGTCATGAGTCATGCAAGTCATCAGCATAGGTAGTATGTGCTCACTTAACAGCTGTTTCAGGCAATCACATTGAATGAGTGCATCTTCAAACTTGATCGCGTTTTCAGAGTCCTGACAAGGTATGACAACAGTGAAGGTGTAGCAGTCAGGCTGGCTAGTTGCTGTGTACAACTGCTATCATCATGTAAATGCCCACACAAAGTGCTCATGGAACAGCTCCTTCTACCAAAGGCAATGCTAGGTGCGCATATGCCACAAGCAGTGCATTGTGCAGCTCAGCATTGTGCAGACCTAGCAGAAAGTCAATGCTAGGCCTGGCATATTTGAAACAGATTGTGAGACCAGCGTGATGTGCAGAGCTGGTCCTGGAGAGCGTGGGCAAATGTGATGTGGATGTGAGGAGAGACCTGTACAGTGGTATCATCCTCACAGGTACACTCACACATTGGATGACAGCTTTCTGCCTGTTGATCATCATGATATGCTCTGATCAGGCTTCACAAACAGCTACCTTGATGCAGACCCTGTGTGTGACAACATATAAGCATGCTCAGATGTTGTGTTGCTGGGTATGAAATGCCAAACAAACGAGTGCAGTATCCGGTTTTTGTCTGCTTGTTAGTTCTGATGTTAGCTTCTATACAGCTTTGAGCTTCCCCCCCACGGACAAGTTGCCAGTCCCTTTGCAAACAGGGGTTACATGTAAGCACAAATCTTCGAGTGAGACAGGAGTGGTGTGAGCAGGTGGCACCTCCCTCTTCACCAGCCTGAGAGAGAGGCTGGAGCGTGAAGTGGGCGAGCTGGCAGCTCAGAGCGCCAAGGTCAAGGTCACCTCTCCCGCCAACACTATGGAACGCCGCTTCAGTGTATGGCTAGGTCAGTCTCTCACGCCTCACTGCCTATGTCTTGTGCTTCTATTGTGCAGTACTTTGGTTACATGAGACTATACAGATGCAGTTATGCTGTGTATTGGATGGGCCAAAATGACAAGCTGTACTTTTTTGTTTTACCAAAAGCTGCAGGCAAACTCAAGCCAAATATTGCGTACAGCTTACTGCAGTGCTTCTGGTGTCAAAAATCTTCCAAAGTCTGTCAACACCTGCTCATGTCTGAATGCATATGTATGTAATCTTCGTCCTGAAAAGTACAGCAGAAGCCTTTGATGGTTGAATGAAGCAAACAGCTGTCACGAAATTGCATAGGTGGATCTATATTGGCATCGCTTGGCAGCTTCCAGCAGATGTGGATGTCCAAACAGGAGTATGAGGAGCAAGGTGCTGGAATGATACACAAGAAAGCTCCCTAGTGCTTGATGCTTGTAGAGCTATGAGTCATAACATTGCGCTGTGCCTGCTGTGCCTACCTGCTGAGTGAATTAAATTTTACAAATCTGAGACAGTGCACGGTGTAACTACACGTGTTGAACAATCAGGTGACCAAAGTTCACTGGCAAAGCTGATGAGCCACATTGTCAGACTGGTGAGGACTTGTCTTCAAAATTTTCATCTACAGAACAATGCAGCATCTTGCACAATGTGGTTGTGCTGTGTGTCTTATCACCCTGTTTTGCTTGCATGAGGTAACTGCCTCGAGGCAGTTACCTCATGCAGTTGACCTCTTGGAAAAGAATACTCCCCTTGGAAAAATATACACAGAATTGCATCTGCTGCGTTACGCAGCCTCACACAATTGTGCATGACTGCAAACTGTATTGCAATACCTCACCGATCTAGGCATGTTACCAGTCTTTCCAGACCAGTGCATGTTTGAGAACATGTACATGATATCTGATCTGTCATAGGGGTGTTATCCTTGTGTTGTTTTCCTTTCTGTACCCCTTCAAAGTTGGCTGTATCGCTTCCATTTTCGTAGAATGCAGCATCTATGAATGTAGTTTGTTAGCACAGTTGGCATGCCTGTCTCAGCAGCTTTTCAGTCAGTATAGCCTCGAAGATGCATTTCAATCCGGCCTAACACAACCCTGCCTGATTGCGTACTGTACCTCATGCAACTGTCTGGTTCCAAGCATTTGCCGAAACCTGCAGATTGGTGTGTACTTGGAATGGGTCACCTGAGATCCAATCAATCACGGTAACATGTTGTTCTGAACCACCAGCAGTTGGGTTATACCTGTTGTTGGCCACAGCTATATTGACTATGACACAGTGCACTGATTGCAAGTGAACGATTGCATTGAAATTGAGTAACAGAAAGAATGTCAAGGTTACAAAGTCAGTGTAGCGTCTGTACAGTGCGGGAACATCGCAGAAGATCATGCAAAAGAACTTGCAATAAGCTCACATCTCAGTCTCAGGTACTGGTCATTCTATCCAGTACCTCTATTCATTCTTACCAAACAAGCATCACACAACAGGAAACTGAACCACACCAGACTAAGTCAATCCACAGAAACAGCTATCATGGTATTCTGTCACTCACGAGGTTAAATAATTCAGACAACCTTTATGATTGCGATGTTGCTGCTGACAAAGCAAAAGAAGTATGCAGCCATCATCTAAGTGATGGTCCTGCCACCGCTGCCAGTGCCAGTGTTGCTTGATCCATACTGGCCAGTGCCAGTTCCTGTTCCAGTGCCGCTGGATCCGTACTGACCAGTGCCGGTGCCAGTTCCAGTGCCGCTGCTGGTTCCATAGCCAGTTCCAGTGGTGGTGGTGGAGCCGTAGCCAGCCCCAGTGGTGGTGCCAGATGAGCCAGTCACACCACGGGCACCAGTGGTTCCAGCACCAAACTCAGCAGTGGGGACTCCACCACAGGGGTCAGCAGGGGTGACCTCCACAATGCGCTCCTTGGTGTCCACCACCTCTGAGGTGCGGGCCTGCACCTGCTCACGCTCCTGCCCTGTAACATGCCAGCCCAGCTGTCAGCACAGTTGCACCCAAAAACCGAAATTGGCTGCAGAGCGAGGCTGTTGTGCCACAAGCTACTGAGGACACACTTCAATTGCAACAATGCCAACAGATGCAAGTGAATGCCTGACCTGTGGGCCTGGTCTCAACCACAAACTCCTTCTCAATAGGGTGGTGCTCACGGATGTAGGTCTTGATCTCCTTCACAATGGGACGGTCCTCAACCTAGGTAACACTGACTCATGTCAGTAAAGTGTCAAGGTTAAGCATGTGATCAGCAGCAACAGAAGCAAGTACATTGGGTTGCTGACAGCAACCACATCATACCAAAAGGGAGGAGCAAAGGCAAATACATTAAAGAGCTTACCGCTGTGTAGTACTTGGTATCACACACAATTGTGCTGTTTCCAACAACTGGGTGGTTGGCATCAAACTGCAAGACAGCAATCAAATATCAGAAACCCAGCTTAACAGCATATATAGCATAGTTATCAGCATTACTCCCATCTGCATCAATGCAGCACAAAATCACCACCAGCTGTATGCATGTAGCTATCAATGCAGCACACAACTGCCACCAGCTGTAGCCATGTAGCTATAATAATGGCTCCAGCAACTGTGAAGAACAGCATACCCCACTGCTGCCTGTCAGGTTCAGTCCACGGAATCCCTCTGACACACTACCAGTGGTGGCAGCGGTAGTGCGGCTGCCGGTGGTGCCGGTGCCAGTTGTTCCAGATCTGCCGGTTCCGACACCAGAGCCGGTGCCGGTGCCAGTGCCTGTTCCAGAGCCAGTACCCTGGTCCATGACACCAGTAGCTCCGGTTCTGCCTGATCGTGCGCCGGATGCTGTGGAGCCCTCGTAAGTCATGTTTCTGGCCTCCTCTGAACCGGTGTTGCCACGCTGGCTACCGGCTCCATATCCAGAGCCTGCGAATACACCACGCTTCGGCTTACAAGTGATAGCAGGGAGTGACCTTTGACAGATTGATTTGGGCGCGACAACGGTGTTGCTTAAAAGCTTGACTTATGACGGCTCGCTTGCATGCCATGCCTAAGATCTTCACGGGTGATCCTTTTCAGTGAAGCCTTGAAACTGTCAGTGGTACGAGGGCATTTAGCAAAACGTATGCGCTAGGCACCTGTTGTGTTCCCGGACCCAACAGCGGTGCCAGTTCCACCTCCTGTGCCTGTTGCTGATTCAACCTCGTTCTCACCCTTGTTCTTGTTACGTCCCAGTCCGAAAAGTCCTGACATTGTGAAAGCTACCTTTGATTTGAAGGTGAAAGTTTGCTAGTGTATGCAAATTCAGCTACACAGTCAATTGCTTGCTTGTTTCGGCGAGTCAGACTAACACGAGTGACGACTAGGGTATACTCCAGGAGCTGCTAGCTAGTTGCTGACGCGGTGTTATCGCAATCAAAAAAGGGTATCTCATTACGTAAGCCCCGTGGACGCAAAATCGAATAAACTGTCTGCAGCTGCCTGGCCTGCGCCCAACAGTATTGCGCTCGACAGCGCAGCCGCAATATTGTCCCAAGACCGTTGGTCTGCAAGCGTGTTGTCTTATGAAAGGACCCAGGCCCAAGCAAGCCTCTTTTTACATGTACAAGCCCATGCACATGGCCACCGGGGTAATTCGCTTTCGCTGGCCATCTAGCAGTTGACTGATGCAGGAGACTTGGCAACGCTGCTAGCTCAGATGAGTGACAGCAATGCTAAGCGTCATCTGCATATCGCGGATGCCAGTCATGACCTGGAAAAGCTGCAAGGCTTCAAATGATGAGTAATGAGACTAGTCTGGTGAGTACTCATCCTGAGCAGTACTCATGTGCCGTTTTCCTGTGCACCCGCAGAGCTGGTCACTCTGTTTGCATCTTGGCGCTTTTATCCAATTGGCGCTTTGATGTGCCGCCAACAAGGTCGGAAGGGCAAACAGCTGCACTGTTGATGCATCATGTCGGACCAGGGACCACATGCAATATTAATATGGCATTGAATTCTTGACCTGACCATCGTGGCTTCGACAACAGATCATGAGGAATTCACTCTCGTAACCCACCATGATTTTATTCCAGATCAAAGGCAGACTGTTTTCCACACATTGCTGCTGTAGCACAGGGTCAAGATGACACATTTACAGCTGAATTAAGAGATCTGGTGACCTGAGCAGCTTTGCCATGCATAGCATCGATATAGTACCCTTTTCGAAAAGGATCAATCTCAATCAGTGTGTGATAGATCTGCTGAGCTTCTGAGCAATTGCTATCAGATGGACTTGCAAGCTGATGTTGAACCTCTCTCAGCCTGGCCAGGGTGAGTAAGGGCCATTTTTGTCCAGACCTATCATCCAGGCCGCTTGCCTGCTCCTCCATTTGCAATATCTCCTGACACATGCTTGCCTGATCATCTAAGGTTGCTTGCAAGGCCTACACCAGCAGTCAACTTTCTCAGCGCTCAGCCAGCTTACTTTGAGAATCTGATAGCAACATTGTCAGCTGATGCAGTCAGTCGATTGTGATCAATGCTCAATAACCATTAGATGCCAGGGAACTGCACATTCAGATTTGTGCATCAATCAGCTCTAGTGAGCTAGTGTAAGCAGTATCAGGACCTCGAGTTCTGCATGCTGCAGTACATTGATATGAACATGCCAGGCATGCCCAAAGCAACTTGCCACATGTGAATCCACACCACAGCAAGCAAGCAATACAGCAAGCAACCTGAGTGGCTGAAGCTTCCTGTGGGGTGCCTTTGGCTTTCTCCCAGCCAGCCAAGGAGTTGCCAATCAGCCAACGTAGATACAGCCAGCTGCTCTGGTCATGTGGCTCTGTGTAGAATGCATTCTTCACCAGCTCATACTCCTGCTGCAGCACATGACCGGGCAAAGGCTGCAATCCAACAGCATCTGCAGCACACCAGCTACCTATCATTGCCAGGTGCAACAAATGGCTCATCAGGCTGCGGCTGTTGAGCAAAGGCTATGGTCTTGAGCTGTTGCTCCTGCTACACATCCTCTTGGCAGAGGAGTATATCAGGGTCACATACAGATTGCTGGTGAGGTCAGTTTCAGGAGACTTGGATGGCTAGGCATACCAGACAGTATGGGGCACATGTGCTGCATATGCCTAATGACAGCTATATGCAAGTCACAGCTTTTGTTTAGTAAATTGCTGGTCTGAACATGCAGTCCACTCTCTTTGCGGCAATGTTTAGCGAATTGCTGGTCTCAACCACCACTCCACTCTCTTTGCAGCGTTGTTTGCAAAAGGCTGTGGCTCAGTTTACAACTGCAATGTATGAAAGCTACACCAGACTATCGCTACAGGTTGCTATCAGCTCTGCTGCATCATTCGAGCTGTCTGATGCAGCAGAGTTGACTTAGATGAGGCTCTTGCAAATACCTGTAGGTTCGTTGCCTGCTGCAGAAGAAGATTGCTCTCGTGAGTCAGCAGCCAGCAGCTCAGCCAAGCTAAGTGTGGGGCGCTCAGTGTTGAGATCCTGCAGCACCCGAGTGCGCTCATGCCATGCTGAGTAATTGCTGAAGTTGTCCTCTATTCTGCCCAGTATGTATGACTCCTGGTCCTCTGCTGATAAGCCCATGAGCTTGACAAGCAGACGCCAGTATGACCAGCAATGGAAGTTGCGCGAGTCTGCCTGCATGAACCTGCACACATGCGCGCACATTATGTGCACCAGATCAGCAGGTGTTGTGGCTCGCATGCTGCTCTCTTGGCTCATGAGCGTTCATCACAACTCAGAGCATAGCTTTGAGGCAGAACATACGCATTCATTTCTGTGAAGGAGACCATGTTGTCAGGAAGCAAAGCTGTGGGAGCACATTGTGTTACATGAGCGGTGGATGCAAAGCAAAAGAATTGACGCAAGAAACAGGGGGAGCATACTGCTTGACAAGTCTCAATTCAGCATCTAGAGGCACCAGGTGTGTCTGTATGATCCATTTGCGGTGATGCCAGGAACTGTATGATTTTGGATTCCTGGTCAGGGCAGCTTGTGTGACCTGCATCTCCTGTTGCGCAATCTTCTGTGCGACCTCATGGCCATCACTACCCTGCACATACAATTCAAATGCATAAGACAATGAATGCTACACCTTGGCTGCCTAGGGCTTCTTTTCAACACAAGACAAAGCCAGTGCAAATTGATGCTTGCATTTCATGCATCAGCAAGGTGTAGCAGTAGGGCTTAAGCTTGTGTGAAGATGCACACATGCATTTTGCTATAAAAGCAGACTTGAGTCCCAGATGACAGGCGTACTGTGCTTCAAGAAACTAAGGAAAACACCATTTTACTGACCTGCAACTTGTCTTGCAACGCTTCCCGCCTGTAATTCCAGACGGTGTACAGCTCTGGGTTCTGCTCAAGCAGCTTTGCAACTAGCTTCAGTGACTCCTCATCATACTGTTTAGCTGTCCGCCTGAGCAATACCTCCGTAGTGAGTCGGCTGAATAGCGCGATCTGCAGAAGTATGACACCATGCTGTTGAACGCCTGCATGCCTAGTGGACTGTGTGGGTGCAGCATCTGATCACTCACCCTCTTCTGAGAAGCCTTGACCTTTTCTGTATCTTCAGGGACTCCCTGAGGCTGCCTAGGCCTGCCGTGCATGCTCGAAAACACTCGTTTAACGTCGTTCAGATCTGCTCGATATTCACTGGCCCGGTCCTAGGATTGATCAGGCCTGATCAATTGCAGAAGCTGCAGTTGCAGAGCCCAAAAGTGAGTAAACGTCAGTGGCGGTTTGGTCACGCGACCTGCAAGGTTCGGCAGGCTGAAGTACGCTGACTTCTTGTGCATGTTGCCAGCCCTTACCAGACCTTAGACAGTTTTGTCTCCTCGCGGCATGTGCACAGCTGCAGTGGCCAGCCATCTTTCAGTTTACAGATCGGTGAGAGTATCGTCCGTGTTTCAGCTGAGACGGCAAGGTCTGCACCGGATTAGGGCTGGCAGGCCGAGCAAGGACACTCGTGCTGCAGCGTCGATGGTTTTTGCGCAAAGTGCGTCTGGTGCGTGGCAACGACGCTGCAGCTATGCATGCAAAGCCATGGGCATGCCGCAAGTGAGCGTTCTTTTGTCACACCGATGTGAAAGTCTTGCAAAGGCCGTGGCTGATATGCTTGCATAATGGTTGCTATAGACAGCAAGAAGGTTGTTTGGGCTTTGGACTTTGACGGAGTGGTGTGCAACTCAGTAGGGGAAAGCAGTGAAACCGCATGGAAAGTAAGTAAATCTGTCACGCTCACTCTGCAACAATCTGCGTCTTATAGCGCCATTTGAGCAGCATCATATCTTTCACAGGCTGCTGAGCAGCACTGGCCAGATGTCTTCAAGTCAGAGCAAGCCAGAGCTAAGAAGGACACAGTACTCAGAGATATGCAAGTTGTCAGACCAGTCATTGAGACAGGGTGAGGCAGACCATGACATTGAGAGCAATTTTGCCTCCAGAACATTCCATGCAGTTTACTGATACAACTGTTTATTGCCAGGTACGAGAATCTTATACAAGTGCGTTGCTTGTTAGAGGGAGTGGCCTCGGATGACATTTTACAGAACTGGCATACTGTACTTCCAGAGTACATGGACAAGTGGAAACAAAGCAGGAAGGAGGTAGCTTGCACCCTCTGCTGCAGTTTGCTGTTGCTGTAGCTTGCTGTTCTGTTCCGAAGACTGTCAATCACATGCATAGCTACGCCTAAATTCCTCCCGTTCATGACACACACAAGATGTCACATAGCCTTCAAGAAGGCAGGACTGGTTCACGCCGCACATACACTACGCTGTATTGGTTCTTGCATGCTGACTGCAGTTGGTGGACCTATTCGGCAGTGTGCGGGATGCGTGGATTGCTGATGATCTGCATGGCTGGCTGGATGCCAATGGTATTTATGCTGGCTTGCCAGACGATCTTGCAGCTGCCCAGAAGCAAGCTGAGCTCTACATTGTCACCACAAAGCAGGTGTCAACAGCGACCTTTAGCCAGATGCATCTTGCGCCAGGCAACACATGCGTTGGAAAATGATTTGGATTCATGCAAGCAGACCTATTTAGGCACCCAGATGTTGGATGGTACATGTCAGGAGCAGCCAACCAGGTGTTTGTGGTGTTCTTTGTAGATTATGCTTTGCATGTGTGCTCTGTGCAAGCCAAGTAGCACAAACCCTTCCTTGAAGACGCAGTTGCAGGGCAAACTTTGCAGTATTGCGCCTGTAATTATGCAAACGGATTGCATAGTGTAAGCATGGGGACAATTTGCATGTTTGCTGCAGGCTAGGTTCACAGAAGCTTTGATGAAGGACAAGGCCAAAGTGGATTTCTCTGCTGACAGGATCTTCTCAACAGCAGAGACAGGTCAACCCAAGAGCGAAGTGCTAAAGCAGCTGGAGCAGAAGCATCCTGGCACTAGCTATCACTTTGTGGAGGATAAGCTAGGCACTCTTGACAAGGTAGGCAGCAGTGTCTACATTGCCATCCCTCCTTGCTCCTTCAAACTGGAACCTCATGTGTTCATGCCATCCCTGTTCCACCTTCTCAACGTACAACTGATTGCATGACATTAAATATGTATATTTGCCTATTAAAGCGTGACCATATTTGGTTAGCACCCAAGTTGTAGTTACGGATGGATGCTTTTGAAGCTTGCAGATGCCCTTGCAGCCAACATTAAAGGCTGACCTGAATGTGGTTGCTGTTGCGCCAGGTGTGTAAGCTCAAAGAATTGGACCATTGGATGCTCTATCTTGTGGACTGGGGCTACAACACAAAGGAAGAGAGAGAAATGGCAGCAAAGAACCCTCGTGTTCATGTGGTCAACCATGAGCAGCTGTCCAAGGCCATCAACAGCTCATGAAGTCGCCAGCAAGCTGCTGAAACTGTTTGCAGATGCTCTGTTTTCAGATGCTCTGTGACTATATAAAGTCGTTTGACAGGGCTCTTCGAATTATGCCTCAATGCATTGGGGCGGTCTTCACGATTTTATACACTACCCAAATGCATCTGTGCAGCAAAAGTATTTCAAAGGTCCACTGTTCAATTGTCAAGCGGCCAGCTCAGCCATTGAGTCAAATTCTGCAGCCACGGGACGTAACTTCGACCCACTTCTGCACGTGCAAAATACGCATGTGACAGTATAGCAAGCAGTTATGATCTGACCCTGCTCGTTTTTGCGCTGAGACAGACTGCTGGCGCGACGGCTTGTTCACCGGCGAATAAAGCAACAATCAACAAGGCTTCTTCCTTGTGCGTTAGCTGTCTGCGTGTTTTCTTGGTCCCGCCATACGACTTCTCTAGGTAGTCCAGCTGTATCCCCCTCGAGCAAAACACAGCCACGCGAACAGCCAGACGGAGCCCAAGAATTGCAGTAGTACAAGCTTTGGTGGGGGTCAATGCCACAGACGCCCACCTCCCTGCGTTGAAGGTGGTGTCCACACTGCACCGTGACATGCAGCTTTCGCAGCTTTCGCAAGCTAACCAGCCTCACTAGGTCAGGCTGAAGGCTGAGCTAGGTTGGCTCAATTCAGCCCTGTCTTGAGCAGATCAAGCACATTGCTCGACATGGGCAGCAGTAAACGATCGCCCCTGTATACCTGACATCCAGCTGCAAAGCTGCCGGGCCCAGCATACTAATAGGCAGAACTCGTCATGTGCCGGCTAATGGCCTACATGGGGCCACCTGTGCTGGTGGCAGATGTGGTATTGTGGCCAGACAGATCTATTCTGAAGCAGTCATATGATGCCAGAGAGCGTAAAATGGATGCCTCGCTTCCGCAGCACCTGGTAGGCATCGCATTCACATCCCCTGTTCAGTAGACAGTCTGCTCTTCAGCATTTCGGCACATGCCGTTGGATTTCACATTTTGCTGATCACAGGCATATGGCAATTTGAATGGGGATGGATTTGGAATCGGGTGGTTTAGTCAACATCAGGAGTGCCAGCCTTCTGATCCATCGCCATGCGTCTTCACATCTGTTACTCCAGCATGGTAGAGCACCTACACCTGCATGCGCCTTGCATTTCATGTCAAAGTTGATGTCATGACTTGTTGCTCTACTTCTTGCGACTTAAGTGCAAGCTGTTGGGACACAGCATAGCACTAGCTCTGATGGTCCCACGCCCAGCATTCCACAACCACCACGCGCCTGCTTGCCAGTTTCAGATGGTGCATTGCCTTTGTGTTGCAGGAACAATGAGAATTTGGGGCGGCTGTCCTGCAAGATTGTGTCCCCATTAGTGTTTGCGCATGTGAGGGCAGCATATCCCGGCATGCCAGTGAGTGAGCAGAACTGCCATCCCTTCCAGTTCAGCCGGTACCTTTGGATGCACAATGGCGTGATTGGTGGATTCATGAAGATTCGGCGAGCTCTGCTGTCCACTCTGGCAGATGCAGCTTATGATACTGTGTCCTCCTTCCACTCAGATTCAGCCATTAGCTTCTCCATCTTCCTGAACCACTTGCCTGACCTGAATTCTCAGCAGACCCCACAAGTTCTGCTGCAAGCCATGGAGGTATGGACTGGTACTCATGCCTCATTGTCACCACTGCACTTGTCAATGTCACTCCCTGCATCAGGTTTTCTGTATGCACTGTGAATCATCAAGCCAGGCTTGAATGTCACAATGTCTCTGAGATTGCTGCCATTGAGGTTGCATAATCGCAGCTTCAGCAGCACAGGTTGCATGTCATCAGATTCCATTTGCAGCCGATCATGAAAAGCATTGACTCTGTGTGCAGGCCACAATAGCGACCATCACAAAGTGTCAGCAGGAAGCAGGCGTTACAGAAGTCTCCCTGCTCAACTTTGTGGTGTCAGACGGCATCAACATGATTGCCACACGCTATGTGTCTCACGACTCAGAGTCGCCAGCCTCGCTATACTATGCTGAGGGGTCTGCATTCCAGAGGGAGCTGCAAGAGACTGGGGCCAGACCTGAGTCTGCCACTCCTGGTGCAGCTTCAAATGCTGCCAGTGCCAGAAACACAGCCGTCACAGGTCAGCTGCAACACATGCTGCTGTCACCTCTGCTCTCTGTGTCAGCCACAACTTCCAGGACAGCTTCTCGGCAGTCAATGCATCTTTTGCATGTGCAAGGCAACGACTTGTTCCTGATTGCTATTGCAAGTAGCTGGTAGAGTGCTACATGATCAGTATGAGATGAATGCAGCTTCTGTTTGACCCCAGGCAGGTTGTCCAGAGTACATACACGTGTACAGCACCAGCGCGTCTGCCTCATACCAGGCTTGCAACTGCAGGCGAGGGGCAGTACTCTCTGAAGTACGGCGAGGTGGGCACCAGGGTGGCAATAGTCTCCAGTGAGCCCATCACAGGCTCCTCAGACTGGGTCTCAGTGCCCCGCAACACTGCCCTCATCATCAGTCAGGGCAAGAGTGGGTACGTGAGCATACTCAAGTCACCCTTGGCGAGTAGTGGCAAGCATCCGCGGCAGGAGGAGGTGATGCGCTGCCTGGAGGCTGTCACCAGCGCTGCTGAGGTTGAGGGCCAAGTTTGGCCCTTGCATAGGCACAAGAGGCGCCGCATTGCTCAAAGTGTTGGTGCGTCTTCACTACTTTTGGATACCGGCCCTTTCTCTGGTTGCACATAGCATGAATTGACACCTCAGCTGTTGCTGCTGCTAGGGAGTGCAAGATGTCCTGATGTATGAGGGATGCTGCTGCAACCAGCACAGCATTGCTTGAGTTGCTGACTGCGTGTGCTGGTTTGTCCTATCTGTCCTATTGGGCAATCTGCACTCATACTGCTCTCACAGTCAAGGGATGCCCGCTTGACATCAAGGCCCACAAGAAGCACAAGCACCAAGCCTTGCATCTCCCTTGTCGCTTTGACACCCATGAAAATTGCAACAGCAGCAGCAGCAGCAAAGAATTTGACGACAAAAACTCATCAATGGCATCACGGCAGTCTCTTTTCTTGACATGTAGTTGTATGTTCTCGCAGGCAACCTGGCAGAGTTGGAGGAGTCCAGTTGCACAGCAGTGAGTGGGGGTGATGAAGGGGGCATGGGCAAGGGTGTGTGTGAGGAGCACCTGCTGACAGGCCACACGGGGGCCGTGGTGTGCCTGGCCATGTATGAGGACCGCCTCCTCTTCTCAGGCTCCACTGACTGCACCATCAAGGTGCTCACAACCCATTCATTTTTCCATGACTTGTTTTTTCCCAACATTCATGTGGTGAGCAGTGGCTCACTACCTGAGGTTGGCTCCAATAAACTGCTGATCGTGCATGCACACAGCAATCTCTAGCAGAGGCAATTGTCTTGTGTTGCAACATGAACTGCTGCATGCTAGTGGCACACTTAAAGTCCCCTGTCAGTTTGCTTGAAGGCTACAAATGTACCTCTCTTTTGCTGCTGGCTCAACAGCTGGACAAACTGTGCAAGATGGGTCATGCGCTGCCAGATTTGTCAACCCAAAGCCCTATAATCTGACCATTGATTGCTGCAAGTCACTCAACACAACGCTGAGCAGCATCTGCAAGCCAGAATCCATGGGTCACTATGTGTAAGTCACTGCATGTAAATCACCACCTGTAAGTCACCATCTGTAATTCACTATCTGCAGCTCGCTCTGTAGGTTGCTGTCTGTAAGTCATCTTAATGCCAGCCTTATAAGTCTGTGTCTGGTATGGTGGTTCAGGTGTGGGACACAGCGCAGTGCAAGTGCCTGCACACCCTGAAGGGCCACCAGCAGCCGGTGCAGCGCATCGCAATCTGTGGCTCTCGCATGTACAGCACAGCTGGGCGCAACATCCGGGTATGGGACGTGCCCACCTTCAAATGCCTGCAGGTCATCAAGACTCAGCAGGACTGCGGCGCTCTGTTGGCCATGAATGCTGCTCCCGATGGCACTGTCTATGTCGGCGGACAGGTCAGTGCTTTTCCCTTTTGGTCCCATTTGGGATGTTGCTACCAATGTCCTGCTTCTCATGGTGTTACATTTTGACACTCAACAGGGTCCTAAAGTATTGTTGCATACGGCTGCTGCTTGCACTGGTGTTACTGTTTTTGGCACCTGACAGAGGACAAAAGTAGTGTTGCTTGTGGCTGCTGCTTCTGCTGGTGTTACTCTTTGACACCCAATAGTACCAAAATGCTACTGCATGTGGCTGCTGCTTCTCTGATGTCAGCAGCCACTTTGCTGTTGTGCCCCATCTGCGATCTGATGCTGTGGTCCATGGTCTACCTTTCACAGTGTTTCTGAGTCTGGGAGGCCTTTTTTTGTGTGCGATCACATTTTGCTACTACACTCTTTAAAGACAGCCATGACTGTGACCAGGTCTTGCTTGCCCTTATGATGTCACCCAAGCCACGCTGTCATTTTGCAACATGAGATGTCAGGTCTGCATAGCAACTGCAATGCAGCATTCCACGTTCATGACTGCAAATACTTGTACTCAGCCACATGTTGGTGATGCAGGACACGTGTATGCAAGCCTTTAGACCTGTTAATGATGCAGGGTGATGCTCAAGTGTATTGGTGATGCAGGACATGCGGGTGCAAGCCTTCAAATGCAGCCTGGAGGATGCCAGCCTCTCTACACAAGCACAGCAGCCCGATGCTGCAGTGGACACCTGCCCTGTCACATCAGCCCCAGAAGCCAGACCCAATGGCACAGCCACCAGCAATGGCTGGCTCTCCAGGACAGCAGCACTCATTGACAGCTCAAAGCCTCACTCAGACACAGCTGCTGCATCAACAGCCAATTGCATCACCACACCACCATCCAGCAACATATTCCACAGCCCAGACAAGGCTTCGCGCAACAGCACAGACGCACTGAAACAGTTAGTCCCAAATGGCAAGCCGCCCTCTGCAAAGCCTGGACCGGCTTGTAATGGGCATGTGGGCAGCGACAGTGGCTTGCTTGTTGGCAGCAGCGCTATGGCTGACAGCCATTGTGGAGTTGTCATTGCACTGGCTCTGTGTGGAGAGTATGTCTGCAGTGCTGGTGGTGATGCCATGATCAAAGTCTGGAAGGCAGGCTCACTGGAGTTTTGCAGGTATGCTGTGTTTTGCTCTGTGTGGAGCAAGCCTCAGAATGGTTGTGTCAATCACTTGGAAGCAGAATTTATCCGTTACTGCTATTATGCCTCAAGCAAGGCATCATTCCTGTGATCCTAAGTTCTGTGGCGTTGAGCCTCGTGCGTCACATGTCTGTTGAGACTCCAGCAGAGCATGTCTTGCTTTGCAATTAGTTGCAGCGTTTATATGAGGAGGTGCGACACAGATAATGTTGATCGCACTATTGTGCAGCTCTATGACAAACAGACAGCATGCACTTTTTGATAGCAAAGGCAAAGGCTTACTGTCTATATGTAGCGCAATTCTCTGACAAACAGGCTGCATGAATTCTTTGATAGAAAAGGCAGACTATGTGTGTGTGCAGAGTTTTGCGAGGACATAGAGGTAGCGTTCTAAGCCTGTGCTCCCTTGGTGGCCTCCTCTTAAGTGGAGGGCGAGATAACATCATCCGAGTATGGGACATGGATGCCCTGGTGTGCCGCAGAACCCTAGCTGGTCACCGGGATGATGTGATGTGCATTGCGGGGCTGAGTCTGCAGCCGCCTGCTGGGATCCCAGCTGCACCCCTCAACCCCCCTGAGCCTGATTGCTCACAGGTGACTTCGTGTTCCAGATTTCACATGTAGAGTGTATCCTCAGCTGAGCACATTGATTTTTGAAACTTATGAAATGGGGGCACTTGCGTGCTAATGCTATGCGTTTTGGCAGTAGCTCCTGTGCTAAGAGGCTGCAAGTCATGAGCACTGTATTCCCGAAACAAATACCAAGAAGCAGCTGCTACAAAGCAACACACTAGCATGCGCATTGCTGCTGCTTCAGCTGTGTACACCTCCTTCAGATTTTGTCACACCGCTATCTCATGCCGGATGTGAACTTGTGCCCTTGTTGCAGTTTGGCGAGGGCAAGCTGAGCAGTGCAGCGCTGTTTGCCAGCAGCTCGGCAGATGGCACAGTGAGGGTGTGGTCGGCGCGCTGCTGGTCCTGCCTTGCCATCTTGACTTGCCAGGGACCGGATCACTCCCTTCCCTTGCTGGCCACCGTCATGTCTGACAAGTATGCTGTTGGAATGCTGTCCTTGTCTTGCCTCTGCCTGAAACCACCAGCCTGCCAGGGATGACACTACCAACCTCATGTGTTGACTGCAGTCTTGTCTGATCATTGAACCTAGCACCTGTCTGAGCCACATACTGTTTGTGAAGCTGTGCATGCACGTGTTGTTGGTATGGGCAAAGCCTTCTCAATGTTGATGCACAAGTCCACTACATGTCTTGCCTTGCACCATGCCCATCCATTGCAACTGCCGGCTCCTCACCAGGCCTGATTTCATCATTACCATTGATGCCTATGTTAGATATCATTAGCCATTGATCACCATTACTCCGCATGATTCGTAAACAGCAGTGATTCTAAGTCATCACCAAGGCTACCTCTGTTCATTCTTGCCAGCCTCTGTTTGCACACCAGCACACACTTCAGCCAGCAGGTTGGGAAGAACCTTCTTGGAACAGCTGCATTGCACTGCACAGGTTTGCCATCACTGGATCATCAGACAACCTGATCCGTATGTGGAGCATGGAGGAGGTGTACAGGCGGGCCATGGAGGCTGCCTGGGGGCCCCGCACCCATGCCACCCCCACTGACTCTGCCCACTCCAGCCACACTGCAGCTGTTGCTGAAGATGGCCAGGAAGTCTCACAAGGTCACTCTTTTGTGACGCACACACACTGCCTTGTATACAGAATTTTGCATAAGATTTCTGGCACATGATTGCATGTTGCAGCACAGGGCAGCTGTGTCACTGAGCAAAGCTACTGCTTTGCTGTGACCCGAAAGTAGCTCCATGACTTTGCCAGAATTAGTTGTGCGAGTGTGCCAACACATTTGGCCGCACCCAAGCCTGCATTGCAGCCCCTGAAACACCTCTTGACCCCCACCCCTGACCCCTGGTGACCCATGTGACTGTCACAGCATGACAATGGGGAGCATGACAATGGGAAGCATGACAATGGGAAGCATGACAATGGGGAGCATGACAATGGGTGTGTGACACCGTGCAAACACATCCTATCAAGCGCTTGGTATCCCACGCCAGGTGTACTTGCTGTATTGTACATCACATCACAGCTTAAATATGACACACGGTTAGTGACGCCCATTTGGGGCCTGGTGACAAGGTACAGTCTGACACCCATTGAAGCTGGTCAGTGTCACTGCAGGTGTGGTGCCTGCCCTGAAGAAGGGTGGAGGGGTGAGCATGAGCGAGGGGAGGGGGGCGGGGGGCAGTGTGTCGGGGCGGCTGGAGAAGGAGCTGGAGCGCACCCTGAGGGAGTTTGTGCGCATGCGTACAGTCAGCAGTGACCCCAGCCTCAGGGAGGACTGCTTCAAGGGAGCCAAGTACCTGGCTCACCTCCTTGAGTCCCTAGGTAAGATACCAATCATCACAAGCAAGAGGTCCAGGAGATCAAGGGCTAAGCATACCAAGGAATGAGGAGACTCCGTTAAAGGCTGCTGATGAGCCCCACTTTGCCACAATTGCTGAGGAGTCAGGAATTTGTCATGAGCTGGTCTGCTCAAAATGGCTTGATGGCTTGCAGCAGGCTGTGTTGTCATCAACTTGGTGCATTGTGTGTTGCGCTAATAGCTATCACATGCAGCGTCAAGATGCTTGCTTGGCCAAATCCCTGCTACAGTCTTGACAAGAACTCCGGTTTGGGCAGTGAGTCTGCTACACAGCAGAATCTTTCAGCAGATAGGCTTCAGTCAACTGTGAGGAATTTTTATGCAAGCTAAGCACCAAACTCAGGTGTGCAAGTCCTTAATGTGTAATTCTGCCTGCTTCTGCTTGCACTTAAATCTGGGACTGCGGAACCTGACTGGTCTGATGTGCAATGCAGGAGCTGAAATCAAGATCAGCCGCCCAGTAGAGGACAAGAACCCAGTCGTCATTGCACGTCTAGGCCGCGATGAGAGCAAGCGCACGGTCACATTCTATGGGCATTATGATGTGCAGCCTGCCATGGAGAGAGAATGGACCACCGACCCCTTTGAGATGAATGCCATTGATGGCTACTACTATGGGCGGGGCACCTCAGATAATAAGGTCAGCCTGCTTCACCTGCTCATGCATCCTGCTCATGCATCCTGCATGCATGCAGCATCACAGCTCAAGATGTGTGTAGGCATTGCACAAATTTGCGCTCTAGCTGGGAGAATAGGTGGTCATACAGAGTGTGTGTTGGCTATGTGTCTTTTGCCGCAAATTGAGGTGATTGGGCGACCATGCCTTCTTCAGCTTTGACCATGAGACTGTGGTCATCTGCACGAGGGGCATGTCATGCTTGGCTTACACATCCAGTGGCATGTGTGCTGCCAGGGACCTACTCCGTGCTGGTTGTGTACCATACATGACCTGCAAGCACAGAGTTCTAGGATCCTACTGAAAATCCATTTGCATATTTGCAGGGCCCCATTTTGGCATTCATATATGCAGTGAAGGAGATGCTGGAGGAAGGGCAGGGCACTGACGCCTCCCTGCCAGTCAATGTGGCCTTTGTCTTTGAGGGAGAGGAAGAGAATGGTACACCCTCACTGCCTTTGCAGTCATTTCTGGGATCATGACTCAGCATACCTGCGCTGTTGCCATACTTCATCTGTTCAATGCAACCTGCTGCCTATGCAGTCAGCTGTCAGTGCACTGAAGCTGTGCTTGACAGCTATTTCTGCATACCATAACCGTTCATATCCTTGGGACGGCTAGAAACACCGCATGGTCTGACCAACAAACATGCACACACTGATTTGACTTGTGAAGCGCAAGCATGCACACACTGATCAGACTTGTGAAGCACAAGGGTGACACAAGGGGGTTGGGTGCAGGGAGTGTGGGGTTCAAGGACGCGCTGCTGGGGAACCAGCACTGGCTGGAGGGGACCCAGCTGGTGGTGATCAGCAACACCCAGTGGGTGGGGGAGACCATGCCCTGCCTCACCTACGGCATGAGGGGCATGATTGCCCTCTCCATTGAGGTCCCCCCTTCAACCTAACCCTTTCCTCTCGACCTGTTCCCTTTGACCTGTTCCCTTCGACCCATGCCTTTCGACGTGTGCTCTTCAACAGTTGTACTTCCAGACTAAGCAAATAGACCTCTCTATTGAGGTCTGCCCCTTAACCTAACCCTCTTCACCCAATTGCATCTGACTTTTGCCCTTCAATCTGTGCCTTTCGACTTGTGCCCTTTAACAGTTGTGCTTCCAGACCAACCAAATAGAATGTGAAAGCTGGTTCAATCGGGGCACCATGTGTTGTGTTGATGTCTTGTGCAAATTTCTGCAGTCAGCTGCCTTTACCTGGGTTGGTCAGTACACAGCAAGACAGCAGCAGTGGGTACCTAACTTGTGGCATGAAGAGCAATTCTGCTCTCCAGCCAGGTTCAGGCCATTGCGCTGCTGCATATTACCTACTTCTGCATTGCCTTCCCTGGTGCAAGGTGTCTGTTTGCATGGACATCACACCAGACTTGCAGTTCAAAACTGGCTGAAATGTAACAGCACAAAGGCCTTGCCACAATATATGTTCAACCATGCACGGCGAAAAGCTGACCAAGGAAATCTCGGACAGCACAGCTGGGTAGATTGCGAGCTGATAAGATGCGACATGTTATTGCTTACAAGCAGTCGCCTTGATAAAGTATGCATCCATGTTCAGGTGAAAGGCCCAGAGCGTGACATTCACAGTGGCAATGATGGTGGAGTCTTCAATGAGCCACTCTCGGATCTCACCAAGCTGCTTGCAAGTCTGGTGGACAGCCGCAACAACATCATGGTTCCGGGCTTCTACTCAGGGGTGCGGCCCAACACCCTGGGGGCGGCCCTGCAGAGGCTGGACGGGTGCCATGAGTTCAGCCTGGAGGGGTACCGAGAAGCCCTGGGCATTCCCAAGCTGGCCTCTGCTGCCAACATGAGGTCAGCTTCGCGCCAAGTCAAATTTCGTAAACTGCGCTGCGCTGTGCTGGTTCAGTCCACTTCTGGATGACTTGTTGCTGTCTGATTGCATGAAGGGCCTGCTTCACCTGATGGCATGTCTAAACATGTCAGACAACAGTGTTGATGCACTGTTATGTATCTTGCCTGCAAGAGGGTCGATCAGCTTTGTATGAGTAAGATTGGCAGTCACAGGCACCTGGTGCTTAGCACCTTCTCAGTGATAATGGGGTAATGGAGTTTGGCTGTGCTCGATGCATGTGCTGTCTCAGTGTATGTGCCACACATGCTGCCTTAACATGTGTGTTGTATATGCTGTCTCAGTGTGTGTGCCTATATGTGTCTGGATCTGTGACATAGAGCAAAAGAGAGTATATTGCAGGGAAGTGCTGAAGGCCAGGTGGTGCGAGCCCACTCTGTCCGTAGTGGATGTGCGTATCGGGGATGAGGATGGCAGTGGTGACAGCGCGTATCGCTTTGGCCCCACCAGGTTCTCAGTCATCCCTCGCTCAGCTGTGGGCAATGTCAGCATCCGCTTTGTGCCTGACCAGAACGCTGATCATCTCATTGCAGCCCTGAGGTATGCTATGGCCACTGCTTCTTTTGCCTCATTTGACTCCAGAGGAGCTGCACAAACAGCAAATGAGCATCTTGCTGCAGTTGAGGCATAGAATGCTGCATCTTACAGTAGTAGTTGTTGTTGCCAGATGCGAGCATAGACATGCTGAGCAAGGACTCACGGCTGAGCTGTGAAGACTGTCTGTACCGTGCTCATTTGGAATGAACCATTTTCGCAGAGTCTGGATGCTATTTACAACATTCCAATGTGCCCAAAATCAATGGCCAATTGCTGCTGTTGTAGCAGTTTGCCACCTCAGCATGCATTGACATGTCAGCTTGCTGAATTGCTCTCCTCAACACCCAGTCTCACAACCATCAGAGTCACCCGCTGCTTTGCCCCTCAAATACCACATGCAGCTACTGTGCTCTTCACAGCAGCAGCAGCAGCAGCATAGCCTGTCTTTTGCACGCTGCAATGGTGTGGTATGTTGTGTAATGCAGGGCTCATGTAGACCACGAGTTCAATAAGCTGCGCAGCAGCAATGTAGTGAGTGTGAGAGTGAAGTCAGTGGGGGACTGGTGGGAAGCTGACCCCGAGAGCAAGCTCTTCCGCCTGGCTGAGCGCGCTCTGGCCCGCGAGTGGAACGTGCAGCCCCTCTTTGTGCGAGAAGGAGGCACCATGCCGGTCAGCCCCAACTGCCGTTGCTTAACGCCAAGCTCTCAGTCATCCAGACCTGTTTTTAGCAACTCTGTGGACAAGTGTTTGTTGGAACTCAGTGGACTCTGGGCCTGTTCTAATGGGTGTGGTGCTATTGATGCATGACCAGATGCAGCGATGCTGGGACAGAGGCAGCACTCAATATTTGTCCATTGTCGTGTGTGCTTATTTGCCTGAGCACAACATTTGGTGCCTTTCCCAACCAGTCATTGCACCTCTTTGGTCTCTAACACTGTGGCAGGTTTGTGCATTATCACTCTATGAAGACTTGTTTTGGAGCTTTTTCATCCAGTCAATAATAGTGATGGTAAACACGTGCTGAACAGACTGTTGGTACCAACAACAGCTTGTCATAACCAGCCATGCATGGTGTTGTTGTTCAGGTGGCATCAACACTAGAGAAGATGCTAGCTGCCCCGGCGTTGCTGGTGCCCTTTGGGCAAGCTAGTGACAACTGCCACCTGGCCAATGAGCGGCTGCAGCGCATCAACCTCATCAAGGGCAAGAATGTCATCAAGCACCTGCTCAATGAGGTGGCCACAGTGTGAAGCAGAACCTGTTGTGCCAAATTGGGAAGGCAGGCAAAAGGATTAGCATCTTTCAGCAATGTTGCTGCCAGTTGGTGGAACTTGGGCAAGGGGTGTCGTGCCAGTTGGAGTTGCAATCTTGCCAATTGTGGTGAGCGCAAGAGGTCAAAAGTGCCCGTCACAGGGTTTATTTTGATTATGGATTGTAGCCTTTGGATGGCAGTCTCACGGGATAGCTGTCACAATTTGATGCAACCTGCTGAGCTTTGCAGACTGAAGCTATGATTTGGTGAACTTGAGTGAGTACTGATTGCAGTATCAGGTTGCCCTGGTCTATGCGCCACTAATATCAAGGGTACACTAGTGTTATGTAGTGTCATGCACAAGGTCATAAGCAGTAGCCATTCATAGTGAGTGTACAAGTACAAAGTTGCAGTTTTCTAACATGAGCACAAAAGTTAACATGTGTTTGTGCAATGATTCAATTTCATTGATTCCTGGCACACATGAGGTTAGAACCGACTAGACATTACTCATGACAGACTAGTTTGTTGACAACAGGCCACATTTGTGCCAGTGCTAGTCCCAACATGACACAACACAACATCTGATGACGTCCCTTCACGGCACCTGGTAATAGCACTTGTTGCTCACCCTGTAAAGTCTAATGCTCAGTTAATACAGCAAGATGGAGTTGATTAAGCTTCATCAAGACAAAGTGTCATTGACCAGCAGAAGCATTGCATATGGTTCCAATTTATGTGACAATAGGTCCAAGAGCCTTGATTGAGTGGTTGGCATCTTCAGTGTGACTGATGACTATTTGGATTTAAATTGCCTGCAGTTGTTTCCTTGGTAGATTGGATCTCAGATACACGTTCCCAACAATACACTGGTTTGCAGAGCTTGGTAAAATGCCTGGATCATAGGTAATATGTCAGATTAAATTGCCTGCAATTGTTTGCTATGCAACGCATACCATGTTGTTGCTACCTTCTGGCACTCGTTAACAGTCACATCATGCATTTTGTTGTACACCGTTGGCAAGATGTGCAACCCAATAATCATGCTGATGCTTCATGACTTGAAGCTGCAGTAATTGTCTGAGACTTTGTGCATAGCATGTCTGCTGGCCTGGTAACATCAGCAACTTGCTTCATGATTACTATCAAGCAATCTCTGTCTTCATGTCATACTCTGCATTTAGCTACAGCTAATGCGTCGAAATTCAGTAGCAGATCCAAGGCTTAACAACCTAGCAAAACACAGCTTAATCTAGAAAACCTTTCTACACTAGAGCGTTGTGTGTCAGAAACATCACTTGAGTGATTTCATTGTCTGGAAACACAAATCAGTACAGAGGCATTTTTCAACAAATATGACCCGCAGTCAACAAGCCATCTGCAATAGCAATTAAAGAATCAAGCCATGCTCAATGCTACTGGTTAACACCAGCCAATAGGCCTGAGCCATCGCCATGCTTCACAACCTCATACCCCACCCCAACGTCAGGGTAGGGCTGGGGTGAGCCCTTGTCCCCAGGCTTACCAGACACCATGTGACCCCGGTCCAGCAGCTGCTTCAGCACCTGCAGTGACCAGAAGTGTCAAGGCAAGTTGTCACGGCAACTATGGTATGCGTGAACTGAGTCATAATTGCAGGTTGCCAAGTGGGCAAGGCAGCAATCTGATCAGAGTGAATTGCAAACTTCTATGCTTCAGCAAGATGTTTCAATTGTTGTACATACAAATGACAAGTAACTAGGTGGCCATTGAAAGAGTGCAGGCCATGCAGACAAGTGACAACGCAGTGTGTCAAACAGAGCTTGAAAGTCTGCAGTACATGTACCTTGTCAGTGACAACACCAGACTGGGCCTTGTCCTGGAAGGTCTTGTCAGTGTTGAGCAGCTCCAGCAGCTCGTCAGCACTCAGGTTGCTGCTGCTCTTGTTTGCTGCCTCGCTGTCCAGGAAAGCTCCCTGCGACACAAGCCCTGCCTCACATAGGAAGGAATGAAAGAGAGAGAAAAGATGCAGTCCTTTTGGCATTGTTTGCAGAAAAGCCCAAGGGTGAGGTATCTGTGGGCCTGCCTTACATATGTGAGCCTTTAAGGCTGAGACATAGTGAGCAGCCTTGACCGTTTTTTCATCGAGTCGAGTTGAGCGCTGTGGCGGCTGTTCTTGCAAAGCAAGAGCAGAAGGCTTTGTTGCAGGGCAACTATATATCCACATGCAGTACCAAAGCCCACAGTGTCATTCTTTCATGCATTGAGAGTTAGAAGTGAAGTACCATGTAAGGATGCACTTGCTGCCTGCATGAGGGAACGAGAGTACCTGCTTGATGACGAGGCGCTCGAGCATGAGCTTGCTGTTGGCGCGCTGCAGGAGGCGGCCCTCCACGCTGTGCGCGGTTGCCAGCCTGAAGACCAGCACCGGCCTGGTCTGCCCAATCCTGTGAGCCCTGTCCATGGCCTGCTCACACACACCCAGCCTCATGACCTTTTGTCTATAGTTTTAGTCGCAAATCCAATCACAAGCACAACACAACTACTGTGGTTAAGGAATGGGAGCTCTCTGCAAGAACAAAGACAACCACCAGAACAGTAGTTCTGCCCCGTTTTTAGAGGTGAGACTATTGACAACAGTGCTTCTTCATGTTGGCAAGTACGTTAGCAGTTGTGGCTAGTTGCTAGGCACTTGCCCTCCTTTGATCCCAATGCATACAGGTCATCAAGAGTAAGTCGTTTTCCATTGTGCCTGGATACATTCTGTGCGAGTCGTGAGTGCATGTCAATAAGGGCATGACAGAAACACAGCAGATGAGACAGAGCTTGGAGGGTAATGGACCCCCCTCCCACCCTCCCCCTGCCACAAAAGCATACGTGCAGCAGGCAGAGAGGCAGCAAGTGGGTACCTGCATGTCCTGGTGGGGGTTCCAGTCACTGTCATAGATGATGACGGTGTCAGCAGAGGTGAGGTTGATGCCCAGCCCGCCAGCCCGCGTGGACAGCAGGAAGATGAAGACGTTGGGGTCAGTGTTGAAGGAGCGGATGGCTTCCTGGCGGTCCTGCCAGCTGACGCTGCCGTCAATGCGGCACGTCTGGTGGCCCTCGCCCTCCAGGTATGCATCCAGCAAGTCAAGCATCTTGGTCATCTGCATTCACACAGCATACACAGGCTGAGAAGAGACTCTTGACTTTCTTGGAGACAAGCATGGTTCAATCCTCGCCCTCCAGGTATGCATCCAGCAAGTTCAGCATCTTAGTCATCTGCACTCACACAGGTCACATGGGCTGAGGGGGGATCCTTGACCTCGCTGGTGGTGAATGTGGATCAATCAGAGACTTGTTGCAGATCAGTATGACCACAGCTTTCACCATGTACCCTGTGGAACAGCGTTCACCATGTACAATATGGAACAGTGGTAAGTGTCAGTCGTACACAACACTGTTGACAACATATTGGCAAGCAAACATGGTATATACTGGCTTGCCACCTCATAATGTCTCATAGTAGCAGGACATGACCTGCATGTTTCAAAAGGTATGCGTCTAGCAACCTGAGGATCCTGGTCATCTGC
>JAABUP010002527.1_pt1 | contig 35130 bp, 52 predicted proteins | sample 5559201 | NCBI WGS metagenome assembly JAABUP01 (sample SAMN10711887, study PRJNA513373) | rock metagenome | isolation source: Antarctica rocks | place: Antarctica
AGCTCCAAATGAAGTCGTGATTGTTGATGTGCAGTGCAAGCCACTCTGCCACACATAGGGCAATGTCTGGGTCAGTGCTTCCCATACCTTCCTTCAATGCTTTCAGGCAGCCTCCTATCGGCTGAGCAAAGTCAGCACTCAGCTTGCACAGATTTGTCTACAGCAAACAGAGTATTGTCGGAGAAAGTCGGCCATAAATGATCAGCATGCATGTACCCAAGACACCTGTGTGCAAGTAGTTCCCACTCTAGAAGCAACGCTATGGCATGAAATATGACTACATAGCTATGAGGGTGATCATCAGGAGGGCAAGGTTGCTCCCAATACTTGCAATGGCGGATTTTTGCCACCAATATGGAATCATTAGGTAGCTTACCGTGACCTTGGCATACGCCAGGACACCAAGCTCGCTCTCTGGAAGACGCAGCAGCTGAGAGAAAATGGTTTCTTGAACCACTGCTGCCAAGATTTTTGGATCTGGGATATCAGGGAATGGAAGCGCTGCAGTTAAAAGACGCTCGTTGGCTTTCATGAGCAGCTGCTGAGCAAGGGCAGAAAGCAACAATATGTACGCATTGCAACATCCTGCCATACCCACATGTAGACATAGCAATCTGACAAGCGCAAATGCATGCAAAAGTGATGTGTTGCGTGCACAGCAACTGGGATACGTGCTATGCCCCCTCAGACAGTAGATAAATGCTCAGTGACAGTAATTCACCTATGCCAAGTCTTCTAGCCAGTTCGTTGTTGTCGCCATCAAAGTAGTGGATTGTGTCTATAACATACTCCTGAGCTACAATGCGGTCAATTCCAGAAATCAGGGAAGTGATCAGTTGCTTGTTGACAGACAGCTGGAGGTTCAGTGCGCCTCGAGAAGGGTAAGCTTTGAGGACAGCTGCTGCAGCCTGCAATCAGCATGTAAGGTGCACACCCACAATGTAGCAAGGAGTGCATCATGATGCTGTAACAGCCTGTTCATGACGACAATCATCATCATGTTGTATAGCTGCATGACTGTGTGGAAACAAATGCACTGCACCTCACAGTTATCAAGCCTGCAGCATAAGAAACCACTTGATTGTGTTGGCTGCAAAATACCGTAGAGCTAAAAGTAGCAAGAAGTTGTACCTCAGGAAATGGTAGGCTGGGTGCAACGCCAGGAGGATGCAAGGGTACAGTCAGTTCAGGCAGCTCCAAGGGCTTGCATGCAGCCAGCTGAGCTTCAAAGAATTGGCTGTAAGAGGGCACTCCAAACAGGTTCCAATGATCTTCCTTCAGCTCCAGTGTGTACTGCCACAACTGCAACAGCAGCAGCATGTTAAAGTTGGGCCAATTTCACGCAGACAAAGCTCAAACACACACACTTTGAACAAACTAATTTGGTGCATTACAGCATAGTGCAGCGTTCGGATGGCATCTTGGTGCAGCTATTTGCAACACACCTGGGGCAGAAAAGAAGCACCACCCCCGTCACCAAGGGATGCCACATTCTCATCCTCATTAGCTACTGGGAAAGGGTTCAGAGCATCCTGTGCGGCTCGTGGCCTGATGCTGAGATACTGCTCTACATTGCTGGAGAATGTAGTCAGTCCTTCTGGATCACTTTCAAGATGCTGTAGCTCGGGAGCCAGCCAAGGCAGAGCAATCACTGCTGAGTATACCAGATAGTCAGTGTATGGCTGCAAACGCCGACTAGCTTCTGCTTTGTCACCTATGACAACAAAAGGGTGTGTGTGATAGCTGCACCATGCTACTGATGATACAGCAGGCGCTGTGTGCGATAGCTGCACCATGCTATTGCTGACACAGCAGGCGCTGTTTGCGCTGCCTTGCCTGCAGAGTACTGCTTGCGTGCTTGACTCGGGTAGGGCTGCTACAAAAAAAGCAGCAGTGCATGACTCAAACTGGGCCAAACTGGCTCACCCTGCTCAAGTGCTTGCATAGCGGCTGTGACCATAGAATTCAGCATGCTGAACATTGACTGCATTGATACCACATTAGTGGTTGTCAATGCAGCAAGCAGCCGAAGCAGCAAGCGTGCGCGGTAGCGGTCTCCTGTGGTCAGCGCCTCGTTTAGGCCTTCACATGCTTTGTTTAGCAACGCAGTGACAATTACCTCCTCGTCAGCATGCCACAGCCCTGCAGCAGCAAACAGATGAGAATTGCAAGCATGAGTGTGGGCAGTCTTAATTGGCAGCAACATATGTGTCAGTACAGTACGTTACGAGTAACACACCTACTAGAGTTGCATATATGCCACATTTGGTTGCCACCTCCACAGAGCAGTCCAGTATTGTCTGTATGACCTAAACACCAACCAAGCTTGAGTGATCAGAGGGGCTGGCAACTCGCACGCAGAGCTGCCGGAAAGGTTCCATTTTACAGCCTCGCCTGGTCTGGTCTACTGGCCACATCTCTCCTGGTGCGCTTGGCTACCTCATCTATCTCTTCTTCCACTGGCCGAGTGTCTTTCTGAGATCAGTCACGCATGAAACTGAATACTCGCCAGCAAGCCGTAGCTGATCGCAAAAGCTGGGTACGGAAACTTACTCGAAGTCTGTCACCTATCCTGAGCACCAGAGACATTAAATGCAGCACAGGGTCTCCTTCCTCTTCTCGCTTTCGCTTGCCATTGAAAGCGGGGTCGTCCATGCGCATCCTGGTACGCCCGCGTCCTCCAGCTCCTCTGCCACGGACTGCTCCATTTTGCCGGTCACCCATGCTGCGGACCTGTCCTGCTGGCCTAGGTGCCGAAGTCCTTTGTGGCGACAACAGCCCAGGCACTAAGCAGGAAGCTTGCCCTAATCGGTTAGCACTTCAAAATCTAGGTTTAGGCTAGCTCTCGGTAGCTTCATCTTTCCAGCACCTCGTTGTTTTGCGTCAGGAACATCTCGTATGTCCGCACCCGTTGAGTTGTGCAGTACCCATCCTGCTGGCCAGCAATGCTGTGTGTTGAGGCATGAGACTGAGCTGCATAGTATTGGTGATCTTGCTCAGCTGCAGCGTCTCGACGTCTGCCAACGCGTCACGGCAAAACGCATTCGTCGGTTACGTTGAAAGAGCAGAAGGTCGCTGTAGCGATTTGTTGGGAGAAGGCGTCTGTCGTGAATACCTGAGGAGCGATATGTGCAGAACAGGTAGGCAAGCATAACTTGTCTTGAGTAGTATTCCCGTCCAGCCACCCTCGCCGATCTGAATCTGTATCTCCAGGTTACATCGGCTCCAACTGCCTGAAAACCTGCGACCTCTGCCAGAAATACCTTTAAATTTCGACCAGAAAGCCTGTGGAAAATCTGCACCCTAGAATGTGGCAGTACTTTACCAAAACTGCTTCAGCTTCATCAGATGCTTCCGACGCTTCAGAAGCAACAACCAGCAGCACCTCAGCTAGCTCCTCGTTTACATTTGCACGCCTGTCCTCCTATGTTTATGACAAAGCAGCAGATGTTGCCTTTGACCTAGCTCCTGTGGAGCAGAGCCTTTCCCTTCTACGCATCAGCGCAGTCTTGGTGGAATTATCACACCTTGTGTATGTAACACACACTGCTGATGTTCAGCAACAGACCCATGTCGACCTTCCTCTGCTTGGCAACTTCAGAAACAGAAGATCGGTAGCCTGCAAGCTGCTGCACTTCAGGTCAGCAACTTCTGGCAACTGCAGTGATCACATGTGCACAATTCAAATCTGTCAAGCGTCACAGCTGAGTTACTTTGCTTTTCAGAAATAACATGTTAAGCTGATGTTGTGCAGGGAAGCTTCCCAGGACCAACAGCTACAGTCGCCCCAACAGTATGGCATTTGGCAAGTTGAGGGTCTTGGCCTTGTTGTGGCTTTCAGAGGCACTTCCAGCTGGGATGATGTATTTGTTGACATCAATGTCCGACCCACTCCATTGACATGCGAAGGAGGTAAAGAATTGGTGCATGTGTCTCATTTCACATTGGAAATCTGTCAGAGACACTGTCAAGAAAACAGTGTACCTGGTGAGCGCATTGATGTACTCTTGCTTCTCGTTGGCATGTATGTGCAGCCATCAGGATCTCTGCATTTGGTCTTCAGGGCCAAAGGGGGTTCGATGCGGCAGTGAAAAGTCAATACATAAACCTGCCGCAGCTTGTTTGCCTCATGCATGCTGCTGTAATTTGTCTGGGGTCCTGCAGAACTGAGAGTGCCAGCAGCACCTACAAAGGGTGCCACTGCAATCAAAGCATGATGTGTGCTCAGATGTTGCACAGCGTGTGCCGCTATGCACAAAGTGATTGGCAACAACTTTGCCCAGTCTTGTTGCTTGCTGCAGGAGCTATGAATGGCACTCAAGTGCATGCTGGCTTTTGGGAAGGTGCCAAGCAACACATTGAGGACATCAAGCAGGTTGTGCAGCAGCAAAATTCTCAGGCAGGCAGACGTCTACCAGTGTGGATAACAGGCCACTCACTAGGTGGCGGATATGCCAACTGCATGATGCTGCATCTCTTAGCAAGCAAAAGGACTGCAGACATCTTCTCTGCTGGTGAGCAGCTGTCAGACTGCCGATGCCTTGCCCTCATTCAGATTGATGCACGCCTCTGTCCACTGCTAATGCATGTGCTGTGGAGTTGGAATGGAGCTTCAGCTGCTATGATTCCGCAAGAAGAGGCAACACGTGCTCAGCATGACACATGCTGCCTCGTTTGAGTTGCTGCATTGGGACCCTCCTTGTCGGAACCATCTCCGTCACACCCAAGAACTACTGCTGACTTTACGCACGGTCCCTTGCACAAGCTGTTATAGTGTTTTCGCACAGAGGCTGATATGATGTGCTCTTACTTCAGGTGGGGGATCAGTCACCTTTGGTGCACCCATGGTGTTGTACTCAGAGGATCCTGCTCAGATGTACAAACAGCTTCACACTCTACAAAGGGCAGCAGAGGGAAGGGGCAAAAAGAGGAAGCTGCAATGTCACAACTTTGTCAACAATGCAGACGCTGTGCCGAGATTTTTAGGTGGCAGTCTGAATGCGGTCCACCAGGCTGTGGAGAACTATGCACCGTCCATGAGTGTAAGAGCTGAACTGCCTGCATGCTGGCTGTATGTAGCACAGCACTCATGTGTTGATTGATCTGCATGTACAAGCATGCATTCATGTGCTGGCATGCATCAATTACATATTCTGGGCAAGAGTCAGAGGGTGACAGTGTCTTGGTCGCACACAAAATGCCAGAGGCTGTAGGATACAAGTATGCAAGCTTGGCTGCAGCATAATACACTGATCATTCCTTCTGTGAGTATGATTGTCTCGCCTGAAGACACCAGAAAGTATCTGGGCTGGGATATGGACCAGGTGGGATGTGTATGCAGGCAATGCGTGAGACCTCGCAGCACTACATGCCATTTGGCCAGTACCACTTTATTCATGGGGCTCAGATCCGCACACCAGATCCTTCAGGAAGTGATGAAGCAGGCAGCCCTTCCAGCCATGCTGAGTATGCAGAGCGTGTGCGTCATCAGCTGGATGCCAGACATTTGCCCAAGATTGCCTGGCTGACGGGGGGTCGCACAGGCGGACTTATGGATCACAAGGTACTCCCTCAACTTGCAGCCTGTGTTGCCTGCTTCAACTGTCATTAGTTGTTGTGTGATGCGTTTACTGATGCTACAGCAGAGTACAGATATGTGTTGACGGGCATGGCAGTGATGTTGCTGCTTGTCTTGTTCCTTGTGCAGCTTGTTACAGCTAACCCCTGCGTTGTTTGCAGATGCTGGCATATCAGCAGCGCATCAGGCACCACATGGATCAGCTGGCACTGGACCATCCCAAAAACCACTTCTCTCAGACGCTGCAGCCTGAAAATGAGGATCAAGACCCTGCAAAGCTCTTTGACATCGCTGCTGATGCTCACCAAGCTGCACCAGTTCATGCTGCTTTGCTTGACGGGGTGGCACATAAATTGGGGTCAGCTGGCAAGGCTGCCATGTCTGAATGGGCTCCTCAGGTTGGGACTGCTGCTATGGCCGCAGCTAGCAGCCGGTGGTCTTCATACTGGCACAAGGCGCCTTCAAACAGCTCAGCCTGACCGTTGATTTGTACTTGAGGAATTACTTTATCCCTTTCAGAAACTAGGACTGTTGTCTGTAGCCAGACCTCCTATCTTTGCAATTGTCATTAGGTCCTGTTGCCAATCAGTTCCATTGCGAGCCTTGCTTTTGTTTTGTATCATCAGTTGTCAATTTTATGGTTGAGATCAAGCATTTTCTGTACATCAGGCTAGATTTAGGAAGCCGTGAGATGTGAAGTTTGTTAGCATGTGCTCTTGACATTTATGTGCATCACAGTTTAATATGGCTTTGATTGCTGAGGACAACTGCCAGGTTACCGTGTTTGCTTCTGCCACAGTGGTACAGATGCGCAAGATCTAGATGAGCCAACCAGTGAGACTGTGACTGCTATGCTGTGAATCGCTGCACAATTCATTGCATTTCTTCACATTGCGTGCAACCTTACGCTGGTGATCAAAGCAGCTATGAATCAAAGCGTATGACACATTTGCAGTTTGGTTACTGCATGCACGGGATGATACAATGCTGACTCGGAATGTCTGATGCCTGTGGTCTTCCCATACAGCTGGATCAGTACAGGGCTGTGCAAGTGAGACGAACGTCGATTACCCAGGTCGAAGGACGCCATGACAATGCCTTCGTGACATATTCGATCTTCCACATTGGCAGGCTTGCTAGGTTCAGGCTGCCAGGAAGGATTGTGAGCAGACAGTGTTTCTGTCAAAGTTTGCAGCACACACACCTTGGCTTGACACACGCGGAATCGCCTCTCTTGCAAGCAGGCCATATCGAGCGCTATTGATTGCACCTTGTTGGTGTTTTGGCGATGGCCTCTGACAGCTTGGCCAATCTATCTAGAGAGGAACTTGTGAGCAGAGTACAGCAGGCAGAGCAGTTGGTGAGTGTGGCGAATGACAGTCTGTCATACCTGCGAATGACTTCATCACATTCTCCTCATTGCGTCAAGGCTTGCGCTGTTGTGGCAAAGCTTGCGTCAAACTGGGCGGCATGCGTTACTACCTTGCTTCTACTATTGTTCCGGAAGCGGATTTTGCGTCTGTACTTGCAGTTCCAACAAGAACAGCGACGAAGCAACAGCCTCAATGACGAGTTGAAGGCCGCCAAGGAACAAAATGTGCTTGTGGTAGGTGTTTCTGGCTTGTTCTTGCTACCTTAAGCAAGGAGCACATGTTAAGCACTACAGCAGGATTCACAAACATCCTTTAATGAAATGCAGCAAAAACAAGCTGAGCAAGAAGAAGAGTTCATTGTGAACAAGCTCATGAAGCGGCTTGATCAACTGAAACGCGAAAAGCAAGTCTTGGCCAATGAGGTATGGTTGTCCAGCTTCATTACAAGTTGGCTATATGCACTCTGCCTTGCTTGCTACAGTGATTTCATGGAAACCAGCTTTGTATTGAACAGGTTGAGCAAGAGGAGGAATACCTGGTCAACAATTTGCAGAGACGGTTAGCCAAGGTAGGCTTATAGCTTACTTGTTGAATACCAACGGTGATGGTCATGGACATGCATAACTCCTCTTACCATGCAGGTCAACGAAGAGAAAGCATCTCTCGAGAGTAGGTTGACAACAGAACAGGAATATCTAGACAACCAATTGCAGAAAAAGGTTGGTCTTGTGTAGTAGATTGCATGCTGCCAGCACAGCTTGTATGCGCACAGTCTTTGGAAGCACAGTCTTTTGCAAATAAGCTGAAAATGTCTGGAGTGCTGACAGAACAATGCACTGCAAATGTTCTGCTGAGACAGTTTGCCTTCACTTACAGTTGACAGAGCTTAATCTTGAGCGCAACAAGATGAACACAGAAAAGGTGAACCTGGAGAATCAGCTTGAGGCTGAGCAGGAGTACATCTTGAACAAGCTGCACAAGCAGGTGACAATACTGTGTGTACATGTGCCTGATTTTGCAATAGCAACAGCCAGCAATACAGCCAGCAAGGCCAAAGTACATGAGCCATGCAAGAGGATGTCCAGCATGCAGAGACCCTCTATCATGACCATTGGCATAGTGCATTCAAGCAGCAAGAGCAAGCAAAACATTTTTTTAAGTTACATCCATAGTGTGATGTGTAGATGCAATGTCATGATCTGCCACAAAGTGTCCTTGGTTTCCCTTGAGACCTATTGACACGTTATCACACACCATGCTTCAGGTGGACAGGCTGCATAGCGAGAAGGCCTGCCTTCAGAAGGAGAAGTCCGAACTGCAGCGCACTGTGACAGAGCTGGGCAGCAGCATTGACAAGATGCACCGGGATAAGGTTGCTCTGGAGAGCCAAATGGAAATGGAGGAAGAGGGCATTGTCAACAGGCTCAACAGGTATGCCTGGTCACTGCATTCCATGTGACCATAGCATGCCTTGTTATCTCCTGCTGTCCATCACAGGACATTATGAGTATGGCTGGATGTTAGTCCTGTTTTGATGCCAATTTTATTTGAAAGTTAGTCATGACCTCCATGGTAGGGCTGAGGGGTTAGATTAGTGAGGTGCAGATTGCAACTGCTTCAGACACAAGTGTTGATGTCTGACTTGTCTGTGTGTGTGGCATTGGCAGGCAGCTGGATGCAGTGATGAGCAACATGCAAGCCCTAGAGAGCAAGCTGGAGGCACGAGGCATCAATGTGAAGGAGTTGGGACCTCTGCCCTATGATTACCCCACAGAGTGAGCTGCCAGGCTTGCACATGCATGACTTGCACTGCATCTGTCCAGTGACTCTGCTGTTGCAGTCTGACACTTGCTCAATCCCTTGTTGCCTCAAGTGCTTTCAGGAAGTGTGAATGCAGAATTATGTCCTAAAATTGCAAAAATTGGGTAAGCTTGTACAGCACCTGCTAGTGTTGAATATGATAATGTGCATCTGGCATGGCTGAATGGCATGTGATGTTTAGGTGGGTGTATGGTAGGAGTCCAAGGGGTAGCAACTCTGGGCTCTCTGGGTCCAGAAGTTATAGGAGAAATTCCAGGCCACTCAGCGCCAGCAGCACTGGCTCTCAGGGTCTGAGTGTCTCTGGAGATCTTGGCTCCCTTTCAGCCATGGATTCTTCAAGGTCCGGAGACAGCTTCACTGGCTTGAATGCTACTGCAGCCTCAAGGCCATCTTCAGGTTTTGATCAGAAACGGCGTTCAGCCAATCTAGGTGTATAGAGGGTAGATGTCGACAGGGCTGTTTTGCCCTGTCAGTACTTGTTGCAGTTGTTGTGATTGAGTGTTGTGTGCAGTCACACTGTGGGTATCACTATATGGCTTGTCAGTCATCCATTGTCAACTTGTATCTGGCAGCATGGTGCTTTTAGATTTTGTATCAGTATTGCTAGCTGATGCCTCTATTGACCAACACTTTTTCCACTGGTCTAGGCTTCAGCATCTGTGTACCCACATAAAGCAGTCAGCAGAGCGATAGGCAGAACTTGATCTTCAAACACTCTTGGATTTTCTATATAAGCGGCACCGTCACTTCAAGCCTGTGCTCACAACGCAACGCATGCATATGTGTGTACAATGCAAAGATTACACTTCCTTGTTCTGGCATGTGATGTACAGGGTTACACGCGCACGCACACACTCACATATAGACAACGCTGTGGCCATCGAGCGGCTTCTTGGAACAGGGACACATAAGCGATTTGTTCAAGACTCAAGTCATCGCGTGACATCGTGAATGAAAGCATCAGCATGATCTTGAATTTTACTTTGCATGACGGTTACTGTAGAGGCACGGATCAAACACACTCTCGCACCACTTCATTCTTCGGACACAACCTTGTAGGTGGAAGGAACGTTGGCTGTCATGCACAAAACTCTCATACAAGACAAGCAAACCGCCGGCATGCTCGCTATGGCGATGCCACAATCTCCTGCAGATTTGGCAATCAGCTTGATCAGGTACGTGCAGCGCAAACAACACGCCTGTGGTCTACAAGTGCACTGCCACACAATGAGCCTGCGAAGAGTTTGATCGTCGACAATTGCTACTTCAGGGCCACTGGCAGGCAGAAAGGAACGTGCCTGATGTAAGGCTTTCCAGCAAGATCAACTTGAGTCCCTATGCTTCCATTCCAGAGATAAACTCCTCCCAGCGCCAATCACCACAAGTTGAGCAGGTGAGATTAGCATGCATGCATGCCACAGTAATTGCTTTGTTAGCAAAGACAGTGCAGAAGTTTTGTGCAGGAAACTTTCAACTGGAGGGCACAGTGGTACCCTGTGGCAGTGGTCAATGATCTGGACCCTAGCCGACCTCACGCCACAAAACTTCTTGGTCAGGGCAATCTCTCTCCTGGTTCTTGCCTCTGTAATGCCTGGTTTCACAGCTTTAAGACTCTGCCCAACTTTGCTGCAGGCGACGATTATGTTCTCATGCGAGATGCTGACAAGGTCTGGCGATGTTTGGAAGACAAGTGCGCCCACAGGTGTCCTTGCTTCCCATCACATTGAGATCTGCAGCTGTGACACCTATATATATACACGTCTGACTAGCAACAGTCCACCTTGACTTGGCCTGCTTGTACTGCTCAGACTGGCACCTCTCTCACAAGGACGCATAGAGCCATCAGACTCAACACTCATGTGTTCATACCATGGCTGGCGCTTCAACGGAGAAGGCCATGCAGTCAGCATTCCCCAGGCCCACTTCCAAAGCCCCACAGCAGAACAGGCTGCTTGCAACAGTAATCGCTCTTGTGTCAAAAGCTACCCTACTCAGGCACGTCTCAAAACCAAACTGAAAATGTATGTGATGCGGCCAACATGAGTTCTGTCATTGATTCACAGCTCTCAACAGCTAGTCATGGAAGCGCACTACACTTGTATGAGTGCGTTGCCTGTAGCCCTGTGATGAGCAAGGCTACATGCAAAGTGACAAACAAGGTGAGTTCAGGCATCTGACATGTAAATTTCAGGTAATTGCATGTGTTTGGCCTTTGTGAGCTTTGAACCTGATCAATCTCAATGATCATGCAGGTTCAGGAAGGCCTTCTGTTTATCTGGCCAACATCTGGCCCTGAATCTTTTGTTCACAGTTCTGCTGTGTCACCAGCTGGTAGCCAAATCACTGACCAGATCACTTCAGGTATAGTCACAGCACCAATCCAGCATAACAGCAGTCGTTGATCCGTCAAGCTGAGGCCAACTTAATTCGTACAGCTGTGGACTGTTGAACTTGATGATCTTGCTGTCATGCAACCAGCATATTTGATCTGATGTTGTTGTCTGCAGAGGATATCACCTTCCAACACACCATGCACTTCCAGCGTGACTTCCCTGTACCATATGACATTGTTGTTGAAAACATTGGTGACCAGTCCCACGTCCCTTTTGCTCACCATGGTGTGGCAGGCAGCCGGTACGCCCTGACACCACACTCTTGTAGCATCAATGCACAAGTCAGACATCTTCCGTCTTGCAGACGTGTCACCTAGGCCGCTTCTTGATGAGCAGCATCTCCTTGTCGTATTGCAGTCAGGCAACACTTGCCGTGCTTTCTCGCCTCAATGGCGCATACGAAACAGGAGCTGTGACCAGTCAGCTGAGCTGCCTGTGATGCCTAGCCTAAGCACCCTGACCACCACAGGCACTAGATGCAGCTAGCCAGTAAGTGATGCAACTCAAGTTGCTGCTGCAGCAAGCTCAACAGCAACATGTGTGCAGGACGTCGGACTGGGCAAATCACTTCAAGCTGAGCGCAGTGAACAGGGACTTGAAGCAGACTGATGGCTACACCTATGATCTGGAATGGAGCCCTTCTGGCTTCAAAGCGCCCTCTCTGCAGCATGTGTCCTTCACTCCACCAAGCCTCATAGAGTAAGCCCCCACATTTGTGCTGACACAGCTCTAGTATGGCAGAGTCACTGGTGTCAGGCACGGTGCCTTGTCAAAAGGTGTTGTTTTGTTGTTGTTGACAAAACAGTAGAGGCATCATTTGCCAAGCTTGACAAGTATCAATCTTACAACAAGTTGCTGCATCAATGAAAGCAGCAAGTTGAGTTTGTTGCATTGCAGGTATGTTACCCCCCATGAGGGCAAGCCGAGCACAGTATGGTTCTACATCACACCTCTGGACCAACACAACTGCAGGGTGTTTAGCCATTCTGTGGGATGTGACCCCATCCCCAAGCCCATCTCCTGGCTACTGTCCAAGAGGCCCAGATGGCTGGATCACCTTGTACTCAATGAGGTGCGGCTGCTTGAGACACCGTAGTGCATGTGGAATTAGGTTCTGTATAGTAAACAAGACAATCTGTTCAGAAATCATGGGTTTGGGCTGCGCATACCCAACAGCCAAGTGTTACAGCTTGCCAGTGTGGGTGCCGCTATTGCATATGTGAGTGCGTGGACGAGCAAGGCAATCACTTTTGTAGCAGTTGCACATGGCCATCCTGCATAGGCTGTAGTGACAGCACGACCTGTTCAGGCATTGTCAGCTGTCACACCCTCTGCCAAGGATCCGCTGCCAATGCTCACTTATCACACCTATGCAAATCTACAAATATATTCTGAGGTGTCAAGCTTTTGCATGTACAGGTGTTTGATGGTGACATGGCATACCTGCATCAAACTGGTGTCATTACCAAGAATCAGGATGCGTCTCTGGACAGCTGGGCACGTAATTACTTTCTGGCTTCTGAAGCTGACAGGTACATGATTACCTGTTGGTGTAGGCATCGGTTGTGTCTGTGACTGCAAGAAGAACATGCATGCACACGTCTGTTGCTGCTCAGATGTTGCAGATATGGCACAGCTTCTGCCGTCCTGTTTCACAGTGGAGGGTACAGATTCTGCCGTCCTGTTTCACAGTACACATGGAGGGTACACCTATCAGACAGATGAGGTGAGACAAGCCCAGCTGGTGCATTCACATGACAACCCATTGATGTGTACTTGATGGATGTCAAGCAACATGTCAGGGCACGGCTCTTTCATTCTGTGGCTGACCTGCATGTCTGTACATCAGCACATACTGTAGGGTGATTGCAGGAGTGTGACAGCTTGGCGCAAGTGGTATCACGGGGCAAGGGGTCAAGGGGGACCCTTCAAGGCGGAAGGGACGCTTTTGGTTCCACCCACCCCTCTGAAGAGAGAAGACATTCTGGATCGCTACGCCCAACATGTCAAGTCATGCCCCTCGTGCAGCAAGGTACACGATACTGCTGTTGCTGCGTGTTGTTGGCGTCTTGCTATCATCGCAATTATTAAGATCACTCACACTTCTGGCGATGCTGGCAGCAATGCCCATGGCTGCTCAGCACCAAACACTGCTTTTGTAACACATTCCATCCATAGACAGGTGTCAGGCTACATAGCAGCCTGCAAAAAAAACGCTTGCTGATGTGGTTGTGTACCAATGCATCTGCTTTATACGTCCTCAGCATTCCAATTGTCGGCAATCAGAATGAACAGCAGTTGGCACAGAAGATCCAATGAATCTTTTGTGGTCTGGCATATTTCGTTTGCCACTTCAGTCACTGAGCCCTGTGTGCACATAGGCTCTCAGAGGCGTTCAGACAGGACAGCAGGCATTGCAAGCTGCTGCTGCTGTGTTGTTCCTGGTATTAGCAGCTCAGCTAGGACAAGGCACCAGTCCTGTCTCCTGGCCAGTGGCAACAGCTGCTTCAGGCACCATTGCATCCCTGGTATTACAGGGATGGCTCCACGGCCTTGAAAAAAAGTTCACCTATGAAAACTACGACCATGCCAAATAAAACTGCCAGCAGCACCTGGTGGTGGAGATGAATGGAATGTGTAAATTACCTGTAGGACTCATATTGTTGACTAGAAGTGGTGATGCAAGTGTGCTGTGTATAGTATGTATTGGTTATGGTACTTGTAGCATTTCATGCATGAGTGCTGCTTCTGAGCTCAACTGGAGTACAAGGTTGCTGCGACGACAATGGTGATGTATCTGTAGATTGCATGGCGCAAATAAAGGAGCTGTACATTGATTTTCAAGGAAGCATTGAACAGAGCTCACATGTCTGCTGTACAGTCATCTTCCAGGTGTGACATTTGGATTATTTGTGCATGATGCATGGCGTAAATGCTTGTAGCGTCACCCAGCGCCATATGAGTGTCTGACTGGACATAAATACAGAAAGTAAAGAGATTCTCGTCAGCTGTTCTTCTTGAGCAACATTGCTTGAACTGATATCATCGAGGTTGCCTTGATTAAGCTTGCCTGGTTACGATTACGGTATAGGTCAACTTGAATCAGTATGAGAGTATTGATGCTTCCTCAATGAACCTTCTGAACCAGGTAATCTTATAATGTTGACATGAACTGTGTTCGCTGCGCAAGACATCTCGGTTGCCTCTCGGTCACCTTCCATGTGGATCGCCATCTGGTCGATTACGAATTTTCAGGTCACATCGAATATCGGGATGAAGTTGTCCCAGCAAGCGATGCAGGCCCGGTACGTAGCTGAGTAGGCAACGTATTGTCCCAATTCTTCAATTTGTGTTTTTCTCTCCTGACTGGAAGACGAAATGGGATGTTATATCAGCCCCATCTGCGCCTTTGTGATGTGCAGCTCATGCTGCAGAGATGTCCTATTCAAAACATATTGGCATCCCAGCAACCTGCTGCAGCTGCTGATGGTCGAGGCTCATAGGTAACTATATAGGTAATAGACGATTACTAATAGTCAAGGCTGAAGCTTGCAGGTGATCTGGTCACCCACTTCAACAATGATTGTTCAATGACCCGTTGTGCAATGCAGGCTCGAGCAAATTATATATATATATATATATTCCCACAGAGCTCTGCCAGGACATGCCAGACTGCAGGACTTTTAGGCTACAAGTTCTAGCACTTGTGAAACGGCTTCGACCATCGCTTCTGCAATTAAGTGCAACGAGTGTCTGAGATCCAACAGCAGACCATTTACCCAGGTGGTTTGACCCTGTTCACCATGTGGAGGGTCTTACTCTGGGGATGATACTTGGGGCCCGAAAGCGGGAATTGTAAAAGGGCAGGAAGGCCCTGGTGCTGAATTCAGTGAACGGTGTGAGGCAGCCGGAGGCATCGCAAAGCATATAGCCATTTCTGTCAACATCGCCTCGCAGATCCGACATCGCGATGTCTCAGCAACAGATGCAGCAGAAGGCTAACCAGGCCAAAGAGCAATCGCAAGCGTTTTCCAAGACCATCATCAACTCAACATTTGAGGTTTTTGATGCAGCAACCTCAGTGCTGTACTACCTGATAGGCGCCGCCTACGGTGTCTTTGCAGCAGTTCTTGGGGTGTTCAAGGATCCCAAGTTGCAAAATGAGGCAAAAGAGGCCGTCAACGGTGCTGCGGACAACCTTACGGACGGTGCATACGACATCAAGTCCAGGTACGACTTAAAGTGGCTAAGCAAGCCTGTGTGTTGTTTGTAATACAGCAAAGTTGCCTGGCGACCCATCGGGAATTTCTACAGGGTCAAGAAGAACGCTGGACCAGCGATCAACGATGCCAAGGCAAAGGCGTCTGACTTCTCCAAGCAGGCAAAGGGTACCGCCAATGACTTCTCCAAGCAGGCACAGGGCACTGCCAATGACTTTTCCAAAAACCCTCAGGGCACCGCCAACGATGTCTCCAGGAATGCACAGGGCAAGGCAACAGATCTGAAGAACCAGGCTGTGTCACAGGGCAAGCAAGCTCAAGGTCAGGCCAAGCAGACAGCACACGCCAATGGCTTCTAGGCCTAAGTTAACAGTATCAACTTGATGCAAAACGTCTACTGCCAGAATGCCACCAGGTGTCCAAAGGCAACTGTAAGAGTGTTATTTGGTCTTTACAGGGTGCGCCGTTTAGCTGGCGCATTCCACGACTGTGTAGATGTCGCATCAACAGTTGCCCAGATCGTTGAGTCATCGCAAATGTATAATTCGGTGGTTAGCTAGGTTCCCAGCGTGTGCCTGATTCAGTGTAATTTAGCTGCAGTGTTTGTAGCTGCCATTTGGCTGCTTACATTATTTCCCATTTTAGTTATTGCATATATCTTAGGGTAAGCCAGTAGTTGCGATTGAAAAGAAATAGCTGCTCAAGCTTTTGTCCAGACTGTGCCAGATCGCACATGCAAGTGGTGACTGACAAGCTTGCCAGATACAGAATGCTGCACATATGTTGTAATGTGCAACTAGGGTCTTCCCCTGACACAGTAGTCCACGCACAATGATTGGTTTGTGCCAATGCACAGTAGTCCTGCAGAGCACTGTCAACCTGCACATGCATGCTCTATGGTGTATGCACAACACTGGCTTGCATTGTAGAGTGTCAAGGCTTTTGGCTGTACCATCTGTTGCTACACACATGTGATTACCTCATGAGTGTTGGACACCAGCATACCAGTACAGTCTAAACTGTCAGGTATTCATTCATAAACATGTTTTGAGTGCTTGTAGCAATCCCTACACGTAAGGTTGCAGCTAGCATATGCATGTCTGTCAGCTGTGGACTGCTGCTGACATGCGTAGAATATACACAGCAATCAAGCCCACAGCTTTCCGCTATCACAACATCCCTGCTTGTGCTTGATACTGCTCTTCACTCATATGATAGCAATGAAATCCAGATGGGCATCTCAGAGGCAGCTGCACTCTCGCCACAGGCTCATGGCTCATTGTCTTGGCATTGTAGACTCTCATTTCAGATGACCCGTCGTTTGTGTTCTGAGTAAACGTTACCAAATGACCATCATCTTCACCTACAAGGCACGTCATTAACATCTGTAGCAATACTGTTTGCATGGCTGACTGCATGTGAGCATATTGAAACTGTTCAGACTAAGCCACCTCATTGTAGCTTTACCAAAGAACTGCCATTTGCGCTTGAGGCTGGCTGCACTCACCCGGACTTGGATGTACAGTCCCAGCATCAGTGCATGAGACACAATGATCACTGGCACACAAATGCTGTTGGGCATTCAGTTTGGGTCACTTGCAGCAAACCTTCCACCGTGGTCATGTAACATATAACAACAGAAGACATGTTCAGCCTGATCTACCGGATCAGGCGCATGATATACAACTTTATATGATGCTCACCATCACAGTCAGCAGGGTCTTGATGGCTGGGCACAAAGAAGGCTTCCCCACCCACCACATTGCTGCCATACAGAATGATGCCCGCATTTGCTGCCTCCTCATCCTCACACTGCATGTCAACCTTGTGCACTCCCACAAACACCGGCTCCTCACCTTGCCACTCCAAGATCGCCAGGTATGTGTACCTGGTCTTCCCGCCTGCATCATTTAGAGGAAGCTGACCTCAGTTGCAGCGTATCAATCATGAATGATTCTAAAGCCTATCTGCAATCCCTAAGCAGATACTTGACATTTGAAGTTTTGTGTAAGCGCGGTGCCCATTGCATGGCGCAGCTGCAGGAGCTTCTGCAAAATTTGCCGAGTTGTATGTGCACAGTTGGGCACACAAGGGCACGACATGGAAAGACAAAATGTGCGTAAATGCCTGAAGTTGAGAAGGGACACAGTGGCATCCTTGAGCATTTTGCTGGTTTGCTCCCTTGCAAGCATGCACCAGGCAACAACCTCATTCACAATCAAGGAGACCAAAGACATGGACAATGCATGACAAGCACCAAAGTAAAACCAAAGTCAGATACAGCGAAGGCAAGAATTGGACTGACCAGCAAGGTGACGTGGAATGGAAGGAAAATCTCCAAAAACATTGCTGACGACTCGCTGTGACACAGCTCCAGTGTCCATGTTGAAGGTGAATTCACGCAGCCGCTGCTGACTGGCTATCCGGTTGGCCTTGGCCTTGTTCTTAGCTTCAGTCACATCCAAGCTGAACTGCAGCCGCACAGGAGCTAGCAATCAGCACACTCTGGTGCAAGTATGCCACCCCTTTCCTCACATGCATGCAGTGAACAACTTGCAGTGGCCCTGCATAGTCCACTTGACGTATAGCGCAATTCAGCAGATTGACCTGTGATAGGTCTCTGCACCATACCAGTACACGCTGATCATGGCGCATAGGTGATCATCCATTGGAGAGGGCGATGATCAACAGGGGGGTGGGCAAGGACGGTGGGGTGTGAGCAAGGGGCATACAAGCCTGACCTGATCAAAGCAGCAAGAGAAAAGCTTGACTTCATTGCCTTGCTGCCAGGCATTTGCCACATGGAACATCATCACAGCTGGCACCTCAAACCAGCGCATTGCGTCTTCGTTCTGAGCATAGCGTGGCAGGATGCCAAAGCGTGTGGGCTGGCTGTCATCATACACAAAAGGTAGAGTCCTCTTCTTCACCATTTCCTGTGGAGACACACAAGCTAGGCGAACATAGCGACACAACAATGTGCCTGAATCGTGTTTGGCCTGGGCTCTGGAACATACAGGAGAACTAGTTCTGTGGCTCAGGACTCAACAAGATGGATCATTGCAACAAAGCAGCCTGCCAGAACACCAACTAGCCGTACTCGAGCACCCACGTCAACGCCTCAACTCAGACTCTTCACAAATGCTTCACTCTTGGCTATTTGGTACACTCAGATGCAGACTGTCACTCATGCTTCAGACTCTCAGCATTGTAGCAGTGCAATGATTGCTACATGACATAAGCAGACAAAGCAGAACAGCAGCGAGGTGCTTACATCAGGCTTGAAGACTAAGGGGCAGTCCAAGAAGATGGCGTGATCCTGAGTGATAGCAAAGTCGTGCATCATGACTCCATGTGGGATGGTGATTGGCACACTGCTTTGTATATGTCCCTGTGGGTCGGCCACCTTGTATGTCACATGTGGATGTTTGTTCACATTATATCCAAAGAAGAACAGTTCACCTGCAGTTCATTTTCGAACATAACATCACACTATGCAGCAAACATACCTTGCTGTCATTCACAAGGTTCTGTACATAAAATCTGTACATCATAAATCAGCACAGGGGTTCGCTTGTACTATGCAAGTTGAAGACTGGAGGTTTGCCAACATTGCTATGTGCAGACAATGTGACAGAACAGAAGCAACAAAGGCAAATAGGCACAGGCAATGCCAGGGTGGATGTTGACAAGAGCATTGCTGTATCTGCTGAACAGCCATGCAGCAAAGCCTAGCAAGTGGTGCACACAGAAGCTACTCTCACCAGTTTGTGGGTCAATTTTGGGGTGGGCTGTAAAGGGGTGCTTGATTTTGCCCTCATAATTGACACGCCCCATGGTCTCAATCACACCATTACACAATGCTCGCACCTGCCAGGCATTGCAGTGATGTCAGATTGTGAGCCATGCACACTGCCATGAGCACCCTCTATTGCATGCGTGTTTGTTCACAGATGCCCCACAACATACAGCCTGCCAGCAATTATGAGTCTTGTCATGCCAGACGGACAGATGCCATCATACAATGCTGCTAAGGCCAACAACCTTGGTTGCAAATGCGATGTGGAACAGCAAGTGGCAAAAGCTTGCATGCAGCTGATAAGAGAGGCATGACATACAGCGTATGGCAAATCACCCTCATGAAGCACCAGCAGCTTGTTAGCATGATAAATCAAAGCTGTATTTGCTGTCTGAAAGCCATCCTGCATACCAACACAAAGATATCAGTGCGCAATAAAACCAGCTTGTACCGCAGCAACAGATCGGCAGAACATGCAATCCAGTCTGCTGTGCATCGATCTAAGTCAAAGGTGCCCGGAGACTGCAGATAGCTGCGCAGTTTCGTCCGAATGCATCACCTTGACATCGTATACCCCCAACTTGATCTCAAGCTGATGCCAAGCCAGCTCTAGCAGACCCCCCAAACCCCGTAGATCACCAATCTACAGGAATACGACACACCAGCTCACCACAATTATTAGCAGCATTTACGTCTTACCTACTGTAGCAAAAGAGTGGTCACAGGCAGTGCCTCATGCTAAGAGCACATATAATACAAACACAGGATGATGATGGCAGTGACTACAATCTTTAGTAACCTACAAGGCAAGTATGCTGTGTGGAGACATGTCATGAGACTTGCATGATACTTGAGACATGTCGCATTCAGATGATTGCTACCTTGAGACCAAGGGGGTGTCCAGCAGCCTTCTCTTGCCTGAGTCTGTTTGTGTCAACATAGCTGTTGCTGAAGTTGACTGCTCCATTGCTGATCCGACAGGCAAAGATCATGCCATCCCCATCAAAACTGCGTCCAAAGTGTGTTAAGTTATGATATATTGCAATGCTGTGAAATTAAGTTGTGCCTGTGACCGATGTATATGTATATTTGTGTTTGGCTGCAAACACAATCATATAGATAGGTACGTGAGCTTCAAGACACGACAGGAAGACACGACAGGAAGAAGACGACTCACAGATGGTAGTCGCCTATCGGCTTGAAGTAGGGGTTGGGACCAACACGACAGAAGACACCGTTCAAACTGAGCGGTACTTGTCCTATGACCTTTAAGCCTTGGACGTTCACTTCCTCGTCAACTGGCTTGTAAACGCCTTTGAGAAAGATGTTATCCTTCTGGCGCTTGGGCAGACCCAGTGACGCGGCAAGCGCGCAATCCACCCAGTAGCTCCAGGTCAGACGGGTCAGCCAAAGGGTAGTCAAGCCTGCAGCTGTGAGTGCAATTGAAAAGCCCACTGGGTGAGAGCTGAAGCTCGTGCTGTCGGTAAAAAGGGCTGAACCGGTCATGTCTCGGCAACTTCTCCGGAGATTTTGCGATCAGCGTTCTCAGCGATGTCTTTGCCATGTTAACAGTCAGCTCGCTGATGACGAGATGCGAAGCTGACCTCAGAAACCAATTATTAGTCACAATTCATCAGTCATCTGGACTGATTTATACAGCTACGAAGATGAAACGACGCATTGTACGAGTCTGCCGTCAACGCTGGACATGCCTTGCACAGCTTTGCATTACAGTAGGCGGTGAGCGAATCCAGAATGAAAGCTGCCGAGGCCAAGCGCTTGGGAGAAGAGCTTCTACGAGAGCCCGTGAAACGCGTCAACAATCTTCCGAAGTTGCTCACCTGTGTTAGTGCTATAGGCGACGAGGTGTGCGCGCTCAAAGCTGGTACTATCAGCTTAACCGCAAGCTTCTCTGCGAGACACGCAGGTCATCTGACTGGGCATCATGCTTGCAGGGCTCCTGCAAATGTGCCCTGCACTGTTTGAAGCTCTTCTTTCTGGCTTCTTATGAGCGCGGCAGCATTTCCGCGCAGGCATGATCCTGGTTTCGCATGCACATCCCAGGCCTGCAAATACTGTACTGCAGTTTGTGGCCAGGACAAACATGTCTTTTCAACAACCAGCATGGTTGCTGGCCTGTCTGCTAGTAGCTTTGTGCAGCAGCTGCTGCAGCTGACAAGCATTGTTGCATATATGCAGAACCCCACAGGCACTGCCTCGTCTCCCGAGAACAAGCTGCATGCATGGCTGAAGCAGAAGTATGACAGCTTTTGCCATGCACTTGAAGGGCTGTTGCAGGCGCCAAACAACAACCTGCAGGTTTGCTTTCCTACTCCAAGCGTTGTAGCATTGCATTGTCCTTTGAACCAGACAACAAAGGTCTTGAGTCCCTGCATAGTTCTCTGAGCTTTTGCACCCAAGTGCTGCACAGCAACTCTGCAGAGCTTTGCTCCTGCTGATACTGCTGCTGCTTTGCTGGTGATTGCGTTTCTCTGGCATGTATGATCGCAGATAGATTTACCAAATCTTTGAACATGCACAGCTGCAGCTTAGCAGCCATTGATGTTCCGCAATGCAAGCGTGTCTCTTTTGCTCAGGTCTCTGCACTCAGTGCCATCATGGAGCTGGTGCGAGGGCAACAAGTAGGAGTGTTTGACAAGGGCCTGTTCAGCAAGGCACTGACAGTTCTGCTGCAAAGCCAAACAGTTCATGAAGAGACATTGCAGCTACTGCTCAGCAAGTACATGGCATATGCTGATGTCAGGTGAGGCTGTACTATGCATCAGACACCCTCAGCTGTCTGTGTGATCATACAGCAACAGCTTGTCCTTGTCGCCTTATTCAGGAACCACATTCTGGTCCAGCTGTCCACATCATGCCATGCCCCACCTGGTACAGCACTTGAGCATCAGCTGGCTTACGTGCACCTCACGCACCCAATTTGCTGTAACTGCCAAGCATACTTTGCCATGGCTTCAGTGTATTTAATATCTTCTTGCAACGCAGGTTCTACACACTACGAGCCATTCACAAGATGAGTGAGGACAGCCTGAGGCCTTCAGGTAATGCTTACCTGCGCAATGCTGTATACGCTGTCGCAGTCAAAATACTTTCAACCGCTGTCTCTTCAGCCTAGACCAAGGACAGAACAGCACCAGTAAATGTGCAATTTTGAGCCCAGGTTTTGGTGCCCAGCAAGCGATGGCAAGAGTGCTGTCAGCAATTGCTGATATATATTTGTGCTGGCTGTTCTCTTAAGATCACTTTGCACAGCCTGGCTAATTGCAATCCCCCCCCTCAACATCTAGATGCAGAATGCTTGCGCCTGAAATCTTTTGCAATCAAAGTCGCTAACAATGTCTTGTTCTCTAGGTATCAATGTGGTGAAACAAGGAAAAGTTGTCTGCATCTTGAGCAGGAGAAAATTTGAATGGAGGACCCTCTGCACTGAGTACTCTCACTTATCGTGGCCTTGTGATGTAGGTGTGTTAAGCAGGGAGCAATCAGGGCGCAGACTGTTCCAAGTTCTGGCAGCCATCTCACCCACTCTGTCAGCGGGGACTGAAAGCGAAGAGGTGCAGTCTTGGTGTGGAGCCATAGAGGCAAGTTTTGCATACATCATCTTTTGTACTGTGGCCAGTCAGCGTTATTGTGCTGTCTGCACTGACAACTTGGGTGGTCACTTCAATTCTAAATCATGGTTTTGCAGCTCAGCTTGCAGGCACAACAGCGCTTGCGTTGCAAGCCAATCGCGCAACGCAAGCCTTTACTGTACCTGGCATAGCTGCATGTTGCTGCTGTGACAAGGCATGAAGGGGCTAGTTGATGGGTCGCAGTCTGCTGAGCATGCTCTGCTCACCATGATTTCTCATTGAGGACAGCTGTTGTCTGATGCATGAATCTAGGCCTGGGCCCATGTTGTCTGCTCAATCTGTTTTCTATGTTCTTTGCAAAGTGGGCATGCCTTACTGCCATGCAGTTGCGTTGTATCTTGACATGCACTCTTGTGTGTATAGGCAGGGGTGGTGGAGGCCGCCCCAGCGCCAGGGGAGGGGTCTCAGCAGCGCCGCAAGAGGAAACGAGAGCAGGGTCTGACAGCTGAGTCTAGCCCTTTGCTGGGTGCAGTCCAGTGGGCCAATCCAGCAGCCTACAAGAGAGCCTTCAGGCAAGCATGCCCAGATCAGTCCTGGTCTGTGTGCATGCATGTGCGTGTGTCATGCATTGCTGACAGACGAAGTCAGATGCCTGCTCTGCATTTGCCAACCTTTGCAGGAATTCGCCGTTGTGCCAGATTCACTGTCAAGTCGTGTTGGATTTGCAGACTAGGTGCAATGCAGTGTTGAGCAGCAGCTTGCAATGGGTCAGCCCTAGTGGGTTGTTGTCCAACTGAACGTGAGTGTTTGTGAGGCCTGCATTCAGCAGGAGGTACCTGCTCCATGCCATGTGGCTGATCAGCTACGTTCCACTTGATGTGCCTTGCTACATAAGCTAACACCAGCAGCCACATGAGTCCTCCAGTGTGTGTCATCTTGTGCAGTGAGGCTTGGCTAGGGCTCTTGACGATGCCCCTGCCCTCTGACCTGCTGAAGAAGGTGCTGGTGCAGCTGCACAGCACAGTCATGCCTCACATGCCCAACCCCTTGCTGCTGTCAGACTTCTTGACCCGGTGCCTGGATGAAGGGGGGCTGGTGGGCATGCTGGCCCTCAATGGCATCTTCACCCTGGTTACTAAGCACGGCCTGGAGTACCCCAACTTCTACAGCAGATTGTATGCCCTGCTTCAGGTATGCATCTTGCTGGTTGTGGCCCAGACCCATGTTGTGAATGATCCAGGTGTGGTTCTTGTGACCTGTCAATGTTTGCATTGCTGCCACTTGCACAACAATCTGCTGCTTGGCCTTGACAGCGTCTCTGTGTTGCTTGTCAAATCAACATGCAGATTAATTTTTGTGGCGTGCCATTGGCTCCATCGTAGTTGTGCAGGGCTTGGCTTACACAGATTTGCTCAAACAGGATGTCATCAAAGGTGTGTCTTCACTTGCCAAAGCAGCATGCTCAGAGCAGCACCTCGCAATTTGCCCAAAGCCGTTCTGCAGTCTTGTTGCAGATCCTTTCAGCCAGAACATCACAGCTGCAACCGTGACAGTGACTGTGACGTGACATTGACATGGTGTGTAGGCGCCGGTGTTCAGAGCTAAGTACAGAGCTCAGTTCCTGCAGCTGGCCGACATCTTCCTGTCCTCTGGCATGGTGCCTGCCTACACGGCTGCTGCATTCATCAAAAAGTTTGCGCGGCTGGCCCTGACAGCACCACCGCCAGGTACACCGCTTTGCTGCTTATTACTACTGCATGCTGCCTTGGGTGTTTCAATTAGCTCTGGTTGTGTTAACTAGCCCTGGGTTTATTGATTAGCCATATATGTATTGAATAGCCCCCAGCGTGTTGACTGGCCCTGGCAGTGTCAACTAGCCAAGAATGTGTAAATCAGCCGTGGGTTTGTTGACTAGCCCTGCTTGTTTCGACTGGCCCTGAAAGCCTCTTTCGATCACAACAGCAGTCTAAGGCTATCCATCACAAGCATATAGTGATCAGCACCCATGCACGCATTTGGACCTCATGTCTGTAGAGTCAAGAGATGTGAAGACTGCATCCGCAGCAGAGAGACAGTGGTGCTAAACAGAGTGACAACAGCAAGGTTCCTGCAACAAGCTTGCATGCATTGCTGACGCCCTTGCTGTTACACCGCAGGTGCAATCATAGCCATAGCATTCATCCACAACCTCCTCAGACGCCATCCCAGCTGCAGTGTCCTGCTCAACAAACCCTTATCTTCTACTTCACACAGCTCTGCTGCTGCTGCACCCGGGCCAGCATCAACAATCAGCCAGAAGGGTGCTGCCACCCCTGCAGCAAACATGGCAGCTGCTGCCAAACAAACCAGCCTTCCTCACACCCTTACAAATGGGCACTCCAAGGGCCACATCCAAGGTGATGACACCTCAAGCAGCAGTCAAGCAGACGAAGACAGCAGCTCTGACTCACTGGCAGCGGATGGAGCAGCTGTTGGTGAAGCTAGAGTGCAAACACAGGAGGCTGCAATGAGTGGAGTTGGGTGTGCTGGTGTCATAGGCGGTGTTGGGCAGGATGTGTTTGATGAACATGAGGCTGATCCTGCCAAATGCAGAGCCATTGAGAGCTCACTGTGGGAGCTGGAAAGCCTCAGACATCATTACTATCACGCCGTAAGTTACATACATGCCTGCATCTTTCTTTTGCTGTATGTGACAATACCTTCATAGTGCCTACCCGTGCTTGTGCACACATGGGGCAAAGTTCATGTGGTGGGTTTTTTGACATGCCTGGCAGCAGCTTTGCAAGGCAGTAATATGCTTGCTGTATATTTGAGAAGTTAGGCATCAGGCAGCATGTTATTTGGTACTGCAGTGCATGCACACAGACACTGCGTGTAACTGCAATGCCATCTTGCAGGTTGCAAACTATGTGTCAATACTAGACAAAGACTTGGGTGACAGGAAGAGGACAGCAGAAGTGGATGTTGGTGCACTGCTCAGGTCATCCTACAGTGAATTCTTGACGCTGGAAACAGAGAAGCGACTCAAGTCAGTACCTGTTGCATTCTACTCAGCACCTCCCAGTCAACTGTTTCACGATGCGGCCCAGGTTGACTTTCCTGGCTGGGTGTGCTGACACCAGCTCTGATACCTCACAAGACTATGCTTAAATAGGAGGAGTGTAAACATGTGTACTGAGTAGGTAGTTGATCAGATGGTGGACCCTTTTGTTGCCAAAGCAAATATAGTCATTGACACTGAGCCATTTAAGTCAGGCGTAGAGTGCCTGGGGTAGCATTGCCTGTGCCCATGCTTTTGCCGTCTATTCCATGCAAGAACGACACACATTGTGAACCCTATTTAGGTTGTGAGGAAATGCTGTGTGACCACTGTGCGCATCGGGCCTAGGTGCGCTCGCCAAGCCAGACAAAGCTAGCAAAGCTCGGAGTGCCTAGCAACTAGCAGAAAGCACGTCAGCACTTGGTGATTACCGTTGAAACCGTGCCGCAGCACTTTGTTGGCTAGTGATCAGTCCGTATGGCTACCGAGGGACCTAAGCGACCCTTGCCGGACGACGCGACAGAAGAAAGCAGCATCGTGTTGAAAAAGCAAAAGACGGACTCAGCTGTTTCTACAGCACAGCAACAACCTGGGGTGAGCTCTAGAAGCCATGCTGCATCTCTTGGTGTCGTGTTTCTTGTTGGAACACGATAACACAGGAAGGTAGTGCTGTTGCCCAGGTTCCTAGACGAACTTCAAGCCTGCTGGCACCCATCATGCTACTGACAGGACATGCTGGCGAGGTATTTGGCGTCAAGTTCAGCCCAGATGGCACTGTACTAGCATCCTGCTCTCATGACAAGCACCTTTACCTATGGAATATGCATGGGGAATGTGACAACTACATGGTGCTAAAAGGTGAAGCCCTGCTCAGTCTGTGGTCTCTCAGACACAGGCACAGCACTCAGTCAGATCTACGGATATTTGTCTGCACAAGCCTAGCAATATGCTACATGCAGGCCACAAAAACGCTGTACTGGATGTTCACTGGACAAATGATGGTGAAAAGCTCTTGTCAGCATCTCCAGACAAGACAGTGCGCGTCTGGGACACATCCACTGGGCAACAAGCAAAGAAGATGACAGAGCATGACAATTTTGTTAATAGCTGCAGTCCGCTGCGGCGTGGGCCGCCATTGCTATGCAGTGGCTCAGACGACGGAAATGTCAAGGTATCATACACACTGCAGTGTCAGAAAGTGCTACAGGAGTTGCTCTGCATGCAGTATCTGAGCAACATGGCCACCAAAGTCAACAATGCATTCAGGTGTGGGACATGCGGGTCAAGCGGTCTATACAGACCTTCACGGGGAAGTATCAGGTCCTGGCTGTAGCGTTTAGTGATGCTGGTGATCAGGTACGCCTTGGTAGCCATTGTTGTGCTGCATCTTCGTCAGCCCAATGCCCTTGCATTTGTGAGTTCAAAGTCACCTCAGGACATGCATGAAATGAGTAATGAGGTGGGTGCTTCATGCTCCTTTGTAAGCAGTTTGAAGCACCAAATTGGTCTTCCATGCATCGTTGGCACAGCTATCAGCGAACGACATTTTGTCAGAATGCGACCATTCAGCAGTCAACATTCAAGCTGATGGTGTTCTGCAGGTGTACTCTGGAGGTTTGGACAACAACATCACTGTCTGGGATTTACGGAAAGGGGAGCAGTCCATGAGCCTGACTGGGCACACAGACAGCATCACAGGGCTTTCATTGAATCCAGATGGCACTCATTTGCTGAGTAATGCTGTGGATAACTCCCCGACTCCCGATTCCCGACAGATAGAGTACAAACTGCCTGGTCATCTTGGCTCTGTCAATGATGCTGTATTCCATCCAAAGGAGCCCATAGTTGCTTCAGCATCTAGTGATAAGCAAATTTACCTTGGAGAGTTGTCAAGATGGTCATGATCATTTTTAAGTTTGTGATGTAACAGCAGCTGGCATTGAGTGCAGCTCAGCTTGTGGGTTTGCATGCATGTTGTGAATCTGCATCTTTCTTGGCAGCTTGCCGTGCACTTCAACACTGCATCTGATTGAGCGCAGCCATGTTCTGAAAGGTACAGCACTCAAGCAGCAGGCTAACTCAACACCGCTGCTCTCAGCACAGGGCATGCCACGAGGTGTCTCAGCTTGTGTGTATTTGGTGACTACTTTTTTCAATTTTACTCAGTCCTACCAGAGATAGTGCTAGGTGGTCGTCAGTTGCAATGAACTGACACACCATGATAGTACTACCTGCTCTGTTGCAGTGCTGAAGTGTTCAAGTACATTAGCAAAAGCATGCAGTGCAAAATCTGGAGCATCAAAGAAACGAGATCAGCCGACCTGCCGTCCATAATCTATCTCTGCTATAGTAGATTGATGTCATCATCATGACCTGACCACACAGTGACGCTTGGCTAAGTGCGATAAAACTTGTCTGACAGACCACATCCATTTCAGACACGTTGCAGCAATACATCTAATGCTTTAGACGTACACAGGAAGTTTCATGTCTGTCAATCCTCTGCCTATCAACCTCACCTTCAGCAACTTCAGCTTTGCACCACAATTCTACTGACAAATCGTTGGCAAAAGATTGCCCCTGTACATCAGTGACGCCTGTATGCAGTCCTGGCATTCACACTTGACCCTGTCTACTCAGACAGCAGGGCTGAGATGGCAATTTTCACTCACTACAGCTAAAAGTGGCCGCTCATGACCGGCCTGTCTGACCACTTGACCCTTTCAGCCGGTATGTTTGGGTCTTGCCCACTCTGCGCACGAGTCAACCTCTGCTTGATGGTACTCACACCTGACTGCTGCAGAGATCTCTGTGGCTGAAGTGAGCTGGCTCGCAGGATAGCTTGTTGCTGCGCAGGTGGTGCTGGTGGCTGCTGCTGTGCCTCTGGGACAGTGCTCAGGCCTGGCGAGTTGTGACCAAATGCGTTTGCGTGCATCTGCTGAGTAGGCCAAGGGCGTTCAGAGGTAGGTGGGGTGGAACTCGATGGCCCTAAGTGGCTAGGCCCTGCCATGTTCCTGTCATAAGAGCTACTGAGACGGGTTTGAGGCAAGGTGGGCACATCTGGCTGCCCTTTGTTGGATCCGGACGCTTGCCTGCAGACCAGAGGACACAGCATTGTCAATACTCAGCTGCATAGCTGTCGTCAAACACCTTCTGCTGCATGGCAGTTGACCACACACTTCATGACTGCTGCTCAGCCCTGACTGCATCTAGTGCACAGCTGCTGCCGCGACCATGCACAAAAACCAGTGAGGCACGCAGCCCCAGGTCAGTGCAGATTCCCTGGGGGATTCATGGGCCTGTGCACAGGAATGTGCGTACATACGAGCATACATGTGGGCATGAATGTGGGCACACCTGAGACCATCTAGGTGTGCGTTGTCCAGTCCAGTAATGCTGCCACTGCCGGATGCACTGTGCAAGCTGTGGGCGCTCTGCAGGCTTTGGCCGTGCTCAATGCTGCCGTTGCTCAGGCCACTCATGTGAGGGTGAGGGCTGGGGGGTGGGGAGGGGTCTAGCAGGTCATCTGGGTAGTCGTTGGGGTTGAGGGGGATGGCGGTCTTGAGATCCAGACGGGAGAAGCGAACTGAGCCCAACAAGCGCTCTGGCAACAAGTCAGGCCTCGACCCCTGCAATATGAGCAAAGTTGAGCAGAGTAGAATAGAGCAGAGCAGAGTAGAGTAGAGCAGAGTCGAGTAAAGCGAAGTTGAGTAGAGCAGATGTGAGTAGAGCAGAGCAGAATGCAGTAGAGCAGAGCAGAGCAGAGCAGAGCAGAGCAGAGCAGAGCAGAGTAGAGTTGAGTAGAGTTGAGTAGAGTAGAGTAGAGTAGAGCAGAGCAGCATAGAGTACAGCACAGTAGAACCTGTTTTGTATGCATGACACTGCACAGCGACACTGCACTCGGCGTGAACAGCCATTGTTTCTGGAACATGTTGGCTGCTGCAACAATTCACCAATCAGAACGTGAACAAGTTTCAACACAGGCAGGAGAGACAAACAAGTTGGGTGTGTGTGGACAGCAAGATTGCAGGACACAAGTAGTCTAGTCCACGGTGCAACAGAGTGATCAAATCAGAGGGGAGGCGTGAAGAAGCAGACCTGAAGAACAACAGCCATGTCGATGGTCTGAGAAGTGGTGACACCCTTGACCAGGGCCACCACATGATTGGCCACCCCAGAGGAGTCCATGTCTACGTCAGCCTCCAACCACCGAGGTCCCCTACACACCCACGTTGCAGTTGGCCAATCTGGTTGCAACAGCCAGGATTTGTCTGCATTTTGCTGCTGTACATGCACTGAAGCGAAACTCGATCATCTTGCATTGCAGTGAACTCGCGTGCAGGGCAGGAATCAGCAATGCAAGCTCAGCGATGCACTCGGGGATGAAGTATTGCTTGCTGGCCTGAAGGAACAGCCTGCCAACAAACTTGGTGAAGACAGGAAGCAAGCTGTTGTTGGCAAGCCTGTATATGGGGATCAGGCAGAACGCAGGCAGGCAGCCTGGTGCCTGATCTGCAGGCCCCATGCAAGTCATCAGTGCATTTAAGCAAACACGCAAAGATGCTAGCTGCATGCCAAGCTGCATAAAGTTTCCCAGACTGTCAATTCCTGACTAGTTACGAACAAGCCTTTAGGTCTCACATCTACACACATCATTTCTCACACATTAATAAGTAAAGAAATAGCTAGATGTTCACGCGCCAGAAGCAGCCACAATACCCTGCTATGCATCTTCTCCTGCCAACAAATAACCAAGAACACAGATCTATACACAAACCTGTAGTAGGTGGTGTGGATTTTGTTGCCAAGGAGGACTGGCGTGCCGCCGACAGCCTGTTTGATGATCCAGCTGCCCTGGGGCACACTGGGAATCAGCTTCAACATATTGTCCCTCTTGCGATTGGCTGCTGGGTCTGCTGGGTCACCTTCCACAAACCTAAGGCAGTCAGACAGGCATAAGCAGACATGTGCATCAGCATATATGCATGCACTTGTTGGAAAGAAGAATCAAAAAAAGTTGTATGCTTGATGAGGCCTGCGAACCAGAACCAGTTACAGATCCTCCACATCCACTGAGAAGACAGGCAGAGTCAGCCAAATGTCAGCCACACAAAGCACCAAATTGTGCGTCACATACTGTCAAGCAATCTTGCGTGATGCCAAGCCAATATAGCACAATGTGTATAGAATGTCTGCACTCCTGGTGCAAATGAACAACTAGACCTGAGCAGGCTTACACAGCTTTGCAAAAGGCCTCAACCTCATATCAGACACTGTCAGGTGTGGGTGATGCATTTGCTGAAGCTGCAAGACGGCAATGCCTTTGTGTAGTCAGCACAACAGGAACATCCCCCATGTAATCAGCAAGACAACACCCCCTAGCCCCCACCCCTGCTGACACATCAATGTTTTTGCTCTTGTCACGCTCTCTATCAGTGTCATATCACACAATGCGCGACAATAGTACTGTCATAGCATGTTATGGAGGAGTGGGCTCACTCTTGCAGGCATCTTTCATGGGGAGTCATGTCGTCCCAGGATTTGTCATTGTGGTATGGGTCCAGGCTGGAGGCCCAGGCCATGACCAGCCCCAACCTGGGCTGCTTGGAGAAGATGACGTTCAACACAAAAACAAAGGGCGCCTTGCAGTCCCTGCACACCACACGTCAACACTTGCTCAAAGTCACAGCTTGATGTTGTTTAAATTTCATGTCATCTGGAAGTTTCAATCAGGGTTTTTTGTCTCTTTTCTGTATCGTGCTGAAGTGCCTTGTTGTCTCATCATTAAGATGCTGGGGGCACAAGTGTAACAGCATATGGAGGCAACACAAGGGACTACACATGATGATCAGGATGCAAGCGCTGTTGGTGCCCATGCACAGAACTCAGGTTGCAAATTTGGGACCTGACAGGCCCCCATATCTACCAGCAGATACAATGAGTACCAACACAGCAATGACACCAGCTTGTTGTGACGCTATCGGCTGTACATCTGCGATCGCAGACCGCAGACCAACAGCTATGTTGACAACCCTCACTGCAAGCTCTTATAGGACACTCAATGTACTTCATATGTAGTTCACTCCAAATGCAAATGTGTGAGATCAAGGAAAGCAAGTCGAAAATTGCTCAAGGATCTTAAGGCTGCTGCATTTTTGACACACGCAATAGCTGTTAGAATGTAGAGAAAATTACAACTCCAAGCCGCTGTAGTGAGATGCAGTCATGTGTGCAAGCTGGTGCATCGCATCTTTGTATCACCATGGTGAAACAAACCTGATGGAGGGCAGGAAGCGCGACACATTGAACACTCGGTCTTCTGTTGCACACAGCTCTGTGGTGAGCAACTCAAAGTAAGGCTCCTCTGACTTGATCTTCTTGGAGTCCTGCATACCAAGCCAGTGTTTTTTCGTTTCCCCCCTCATTTTAAATTTTACAGTCTGGGGTATGGAGCCAGTTGTGAGTCATCAGACATCCGGGGTTGAAAGCACAGGTGTATGTGGTGTGCGACAAAACCAAGCTGGTAGGAGTTCTGTTCGAAAAAGAGCCTAATGTCCTGTTGTTGGCACTGAGCTCTTGTCCTCATTGTCCTCATCGAACACTGCTGTGACTCTGACCTCAAGCAAACTCACAGGCTGCTCCAGCAGCCACTGCATATGTTGTGACACATCCCCAGATATAGTTGCGTTTCAAGCGGTGTCACACAAGCTAGCTTGATACATATCAAGGATTAAAAAGACCAGCTAGCTTATCTAAGCATGGCAAACAGTCAGCTCAGGGAGCCTGTTTGCCATGCTTACAGAGGAATTTCAGTGAGTAAGACGACTGAGCCAACCTCAAGGCCTAGATTAGTACCCAGAACAAGAATAGGTAGTATTGGGTCCAAAGCTGTTGTCAGCAGCATGCCTTGAAAGCACCCACACCCAGAATAGGTAGTATGGGGTAAAAAGCTGTTGTCAGCAGCATGCCGTGTAGTACAAGAGACAGGACCAGCAATGATGCATGACAGTAGTCATACCTTGAGGTAGTTAGCCCCCCTGACCTTGAAGTTGGCCACCCCGGGGTCACGCCAGAACTTGGTGTCTAGTGTGTAGCTCCTCTGCTGATGATCAGACCGTTTCTTGCTTGACCTGCACCCCCACTTTGGTTCACATGGTCCATGCAAGACGCCTGCTGGATGGCTTGACCAAGCATGCTCTGTCATAACACTGACCATGCCCACTCAACAAACGCAGCATGCAGGATACAGCAGTGGATGTGAGTTAGCCAGCTGCAACAAGGAGATCTGCTAAATTGCGTTTGCACAAAGCATTGTACCACCATCGTGTAATCCTGGCATTGGTGGCTGAACAAGGACAAGATCTGGGCGCAGCTTTATTTCCAAGTTGTGAGACTTCATGCTGTTGCAGTCACACTGTGTTTTGCCGGCTTCGGTTCATCAAGATCCTGCTGAGAAGTATCACAAAAGCAGGGCATGCGGAGCTACTGCAATATGCAAACCAGCCTGTCTGTCTATTTGAGTCACGACTTAGGAACTCCTACTTGAGTTAGGAGAGCAGTACCTGAGGTGTGCAAGCATGGACCGGGTGCCGCCTTGCTGAACAGGCTCATCTGCCTGCTGCTGCTGCGGCTTGCGGCTCTCACCCACAAACACCGACTCCCCCAAAGTGAATGGAGGCACCAAGAAGCGCGACTGCTCAACCTGTATGCATGCGTAGCCCATTACTACTGCCTTGGATACATACTACATTGCATGCAGCTGCATAATATGGATAGAAGAATGCGTCATGATGCGCTGTGTGGCAGCATGTTTGGTACAAATATGGGCTGTTGCTGGGCCTGTAGGGCTGAACTCAGCAAGGGTAGTCATCTTCCCTCACGAGTTGCACCTCTGCTTGTACACATTGATGAGGAAGACAAGTCCTGTGATGCATGACTTTTCTGCCATGTCCAGCAGTGAGATTCCAATCTGGCACAGGTATGCAATGACGCATAGATGCACAGATGCACATTGCTTGATTGAGACGCAGCACTTGGCTCCAGAGCATTTCATTTTCATGCCATGTGGCCACGTCTGCACGTTCTGTTCATGGAAAGATGCAGTTTGTTTGACAGGAGAGTGCTGACAGTGTAGATCCAAGTACACAGCCTTGATGATTCAGAGCTGGACCAGTGCAAACAAGGCCCAGCCTCAAGCTTTTGGGCGCTGTGCAGCAGCACAAAGCATGCAAGCAGGCAGGCTTCACATGGGCAACATGCAGTGATGGCGACATACCGAGTCCCTGAGACTGATGACTGACATCATGAGGGGCTGCAGGAAGGCATTCTGCACGGTCCTGCCCAGGAAGGTGTTCATCAGGGGCTCCAGCAGGCTGCCCATGAAGCTGCCACTGCTGCTGCTGAGCCAGCCGCCCAGGTCCAGCTTGAGCACCAAAGTGACCAGACACTGATGTGAGGTTCGCCCATTTAGGTACTCAGGCTGTAAGGGGGACATAGTCCAGCCAGCAGAGATGACCTGAAAGCCACAAACATGGTTCCGGATGGATTTGGAGCAATCATGCAGGGAGATTGCCACAGCAACAACCTCAAGAAAGGGCTTCAGAAGTGTTTCCTCAATGCTGTTGTCCTGCGCAAGGCTACAGCATGCTCATGACGGCAATGAGGATGGCAATGCTGAGTCAGTCCTGTGAATGCAATTTGACTAGCAGGAATGCCAGGTGATGGTGAGAAGGTGGTTTGAGTGGGTACTGTGTCTGCTCCAAGGGCTGCTAAATGGCAGCATCTGTTCAAATTTGTGACCGGCAATAACAGCTAGCATACGCTCTGGTGATCATGACAAAGCTTAGGCTGAACTGGCAAGATGTAAGCAGCAGAGGTGTTCAAGAAGCCTGGTGTGAGCGCTGGTGACAGTGGCGAGTGATGTCATTCCATTGACAACATGTGACAGGGTGTGTGAGAAGCTGCAGTCAGCAACCAGCAGCTGCATCAACAACAGTGTGACATGCCAAAAGTGGCTGTGCTAGTATGTTGGCATCAGGACTCAGAGGGCAGCATCCAAAACAGCAGCAGCTGCGGACGCTGCCCCTGCAGAGAAACAGCAATTTAAGTTTCTTATACAGCTCTTGACAATCAAGGTATCCAAGGCAAAACAAGCATCATATGAGGGATCAACTGTCCATTTAATGTGTGAAGTTCAGCCATAGCTGTAGAGCAGATCTACAGCTGTAGGTGGAAATAACGTATCAACCAGTTAGCTGACAGCTTGTATGACAATCGTTCCTCACTGTCATACAAGTTGTCAGCTCTCTGGTTG